>JAEEGG010004040.1_pt1 | contig 35853 bp, 34 predicted proteins | sample 9134161 | NCBI WGS metagenome assembly JAEEGG01 (sample SAMN16246543, study PRJNA631951) | gut metagenome | biome: gut microbiome; feature: rumen; material: CR-attached | host: Bos | place: Iran: Karaj | collected 2018-10
GCTGATTGCTGACAATTAAAATCTCTTTTATGAAAAGATATCAGGGCCCGTTTTTATGCCTGATTCTGCTGTTTTTTGGCATAGTGAATGCTTATTCGCAGGGTCGGGAAGAGAAGGAGGCGGTGAAGGCCATTTACCATTGGAAAACCACCTTTAATCCTTCGAAAGAGGAGTGGAAATTCTTGAATGACAATGCGGTAAAGCGGATGTACGTGCGCTTTTTTGATGTGGATAATGATCCGGCAGAACCAGTGGCCACTACCATTTTCAAGCAGAATCTTCCCCAAGACATTGAAATCATTCCCACCACATTTATCACGGTTCGTGGGTTAAGAGGTTGGAGGTGGTATAGTGATTCGATGCGGCAGGTAAGGTGTCAGGAGCTCGCCTATAAGATTGTGGGAAGGTTGTTGAAAATGGCCAAGGTACAGCAGGTTGAGGTCAAGGAGGTGCAGTTCGACTGCGACTGGACCTCGGTCAGCGAGGAGGATTTTTTCCAGCTTTGTTCTTTTGCTCGCGACACATTGCATCGGATGGGCATTGACCTCAGTGTGACCATTCGCTTGCACCAGCTGAATGTGCTCGACAAAGTGCCGGCCGACAGGGGAGTGCTGATGTTGTACAACACTTCGAATCTGAAGAATTACACCTGGGCCAACTCCATTCTATCGTATGATGCTGTGAAACAGTATCTTTCAAAGGTTCCTAAAACCCATACCCTTGACTTGGATTTCGCCTACCCTACCTATTCGTGGGGGATTTGGTTTGACAAGTGGAAGTGTTTTAATGGAATTTTGCGCAAGGTGGACATTACCAATAGTGCGTTATACCAGTGGAAAGAAGGTCTCTGTTATGAGGTTCTGCAGGATCACAAGGTAGAAGGGCATCAGTTGGAGAAGGGCGATATCATTCGCTGGGAGGTGAGCGACTACGAGGAGATGATGAAGGTGAAGAATGCTATTGAATCCTATCCTGCCCTGAGCGGAAGTCGCTATTCTGTTGTGATTTATCACTTGGATTTCAACAATTTGTCAAAATTTAGTCAGAATGAAATCAAGAATATCTACCGCCATTAGTGCGTTGTTTTTCTGTTTCTTTTTCGCCCTTCCGCTGTCGAAAGCCTGCTGGTATCCGGAATTCAACACGCATGAATTGTGGTTGTACCGTATTTTCCCATACAATACTGCAGTTGATCATCATGCTGATGAAACCACGGCCAACTGTCAGTTGTGGCAGCAGCAAACCTCATCAGATATTCCTTTGGAGGATGTGAAAAGTGCGGTTTACCAATATACCTACCAGCAGTGGAAATGGGTAGAGAATTATATTTCTGGGAAAAGTGACATTTTGACCACGGACACGGTGCGCAAAATGATGGGTAACAATGCTTTCGTAAAATACATTGTGCTAAAAAATGACACAGAGGCACTCGATTTTTTGTTGTTGGCCAAGCGGGTGGAGGAAACGCGGGCAGCGATGCGCGACCCATGGTATTATTCGGCTGATTTTGATGAAGAGCATGCCACCTTGCGTGAGATTGTGGTGCAGTGTCAGCGTTATTCTTCATCACGATTTGCCACCCGTTATGCCTTGCAAGCCATGCGGACATTGTTTTCGTTGAAGCAGTTTGATGAGTGTGTGCGATATTGGGAAAGTGTGGAAAAGAAATTGTCGCAGGATGTGTTGTACGGCATGGCCGAGAACTATGCTGGTGGTGCTTACCTGAAGAAGGGAAATAAGGAAAGAGCTTTGTCTATCTTTTTGAAAAACAATGATATAGTATCCATACAAGCGATGGGGTACAATTATCAAAAGGCTTTTGAGTTATTGTTGGATAAAAATCCCAATTCCAGCTACTTCCCCGATATGTTACAGACTTTTATCGATAGCTACGAGTACCATTTTTGGTATGCTGAAGCCTATGGTGCTGATGGGGATAAATATGAGAAGCAAGCCACGTGGCTGAACCAGGTGGCGCTGAAGGCGGCCGCCGATCCGAGGGTGAACGACCCGCTGATGTGGGCTTATGTGGCTTCCTGCACCTATGATTTTCTCGGAAAAAGTGAAGAGGGTTTGACCATTTTACAGCAGAATCTCCACCATGTCAGTTCCAACGATTTTCTGAACAACTCTGCCAGAGTTTTTCGCATCTACTTGCAAACTAAAACCACGCGGTATAATACTGCCGAACCTGATCGCTTTCTGACAGATATGAAATGGATTGAGCAGCAATTGAAATCGGAAATGGCACCCCTGTTGTCCGACACAAGCCAGCGGTTAAAATATTATCATTTTTCCCCTTCCCAATACTTCTTCAGCAATGCATGGCGTAGAATCCTTTTGGAATGTGCCATCCCTAATGCCCTGGCAGTTGGCGATACCACTTTGGCCATCAGTTATGCCAATGCTGCTGAAAATTTGTTTATGAATTTATTGAATGATGAAGAAATCCATCATCCTCAAATGAGTCCGATAGAGGAGGTAGCTCCCTATCTGGCAGGACCGTTCACGGACGAACAGTGGGCGGAGATGACAGAAAAGGGTATCATGATCGATTTCAACTACCATGACTACAGCAATCAGATGTTCTGGATGGTGGACTCGCTCCATACCGGTACGATCATTCGATATTGGGAGGCGGTGCAATCTCCGCATACTCCTGCCGAGCGATATTGGACCCAATGCAGCTACCTTGATGCCGATTATTGGCAGGATATCATCGGCACCCATGCCCTGCGGGAACTGAACTACCCGCTGGCCGTGACGTATCTGTCGAAGGTTTCGCCTGATTATCAGTATCGTACGAATGTGTATCGCGACCATGGCATGTGGCGCAATCCTTTCCACTACAATCCCAAATACAACATTCAGCCCATTGACGACAATCGCGATTATAAGCTCACATTTGCCCAAGATATGGCAGGATTAGAGCAAAAAATGAACCACTCCTCCGACCCGAATGTGCGCGCGAGAAGCATGATTCTCTATGCGTTAGGCATGAAAAACTCGATGAACTGGTGTTGGGGATTAACCTATTATAGCAAGACCAGTTATCAATGGCTATGGATTGACGGGGAGGAGGAAGAGGAGTACAAAAAGTACTTTGATATGTATGCTCCCGCTGAGGCGAAATACAGAACGCAGGTTTGGAATCAGGCCGACAGTTTGATTCAGGCCGCATTCCCTCTTTTCACCGACCCCGAACAGGCCGCGATGGAATACAGCAAGCTGGCGATGGTATGGAAAGTAGCGGAATTATATCCCGATACAGAGACTGGCCGCTGGCTGTCGCGTCACTGCGACCAGTGGGAAGATTATGTGAAGGCGGCGAAAAGGAAGAAGTAAGAATGCCTTTTCAGTGCCCAATTAGATGAGTATCCTCGTCTGCTTCCGGTACTCGGCGTATCCGGGTTTGTTCTTCAGCTGGCGCTTCTCCATCAGCGGGATGCTGATGCCGAGGAACAGGGCGGTCATCGCTATCGGGGACAGTATCAGCCAGTTGAAGCCGAAGAGCGAGGCGTACATCCCCCACATTCCCCACCAGAACAGAATCTCGCCGAAATAGTTGGGGTGGCGGCCGCGTTTCCAAAGTCCCACATTGCAATATTGCCCCGGATGGGCGGCGCGGAAGTCATGAATCTGTTTGTCGGCAATGAGTTGGATAGTAGGGGCGGTAAGGCACACGAGGAAGCCCAACCACGTGAGGAGGTTGGCGGAAAGACCTTGGTTGTACAGCAGGAGTGCAGGCAGCATGGCTAAAAACACCACCAGCGTCGGCACCATATTCAGACCGAAGAAGTTGATAATGTGGAAGATGGCAGGATGCTTGCTGCGGTATTGGGTATAGCGCCAATCCTCGTGGGCGATGCCTTTGAAGGTGATGGCCCAGTTGCGGGTGAGCCGCCAGCCCCAGTACCACGAGGCCACCAGCACGAGGACAACCGGCAGCGACCATGTGTGGGTGTAAAATGCCCACAGCAGGAACGCCACGGGCGGAAATACGCTCCAGTAGGGGTCGTAAACCGACACGTTTTCATACAACAGTCCGAACAGCCAGATGACGACCGTGGCGAGCACATCGGCGCAGAACAGTGCCCATAACGGCTGGACAGCGATGGCAGTGAGTCTGAAAAACAGAAAGATACCAGCGGCTATGCTAAGGAGATAGATGGCCGCAATCAGCGCGATGCTGCACGATTTGGAATAGGTTCGTTTCATATTGATGATGGTCAAAAGAGGGTGCAAAAGTAAGCAAATTTTGATTAATTTTGCCGCATATAAAAAATGTGTCAAAATCAATCACATCAAATATGAAACATTTATACAAAATACTGTTATTCGTTTTGTTGTGTGGACTTTGTTGGGGTTCGCAGGCACAGGATTTGAAAATCATCTCGTTCAACATCCGCTACAATTCGTGGGAGAATATTGATGGTGAGAACGGCTGGCCGAACCGTAAGGGCGCTGTGGCGAAGATGATTCTTGAAGAGCGGCCTGCCGCCATCGGGTTGCAGGAGGCGCTGATTGACCAGCTGCAGTATCTTGACACTGTCCTGACCTGCTACCGCCGCATCGGGGTGGGGCGCGACGACGGCAAGGAGGCCGGTGAGTTCATGGCCATCTACTACGACACCACCCGCCTCGAACTGCTCTCCCATCGCACGCGCTGGCTCAGCGAGACGCCTGACGTGCCGACCAAAGGCTGGGATGCCGCCTGTTACCGCACCGTCACCATCGCCTGTTTCCGTGACCGACAGAGCGGGAAAGAGTTCCAGTACCTCAACACGCACCTCGACCACGTGGGCCAAACTGCCCGCGCCGAAGGGGTGAAGCTGATAATTAATTCATTGAAAGAAAGTTCAATAGCTGACGATGTCCCCGTTGTTGTGGGCGGCGATATGAACTCCACCATCGAGGACAAAATTTTCCAGAGTTTCTACGATGCAAACCTGAAACCCGCCCGCGAGCTGACGAAGAAAACCAGTCACGTGGACACCTACAACGCCTACGGCAAGGAAAAGAGTGCCCTGATCGACCACTTCTTCGTCCGTGATGTGAAGGTGAAGCAGTTCCGCACGCTTGACGGCAACTACGGCGTGCCCTACATCTCCGACCACTATCCGATAGAGATGGTGATTGAGCTGTAGGTTTTAATGACGTGAAAAAACGCCATATTCACATCAAAAAATGATGGGAATATATTTTTATGGGCAGCCGTTGGCACATTCCGTTTTGTCTCACAAGATGTAAATCAAAATGGTATAAGTTATCAATAATTATCTCAATATTAAATAATTACAAATCCATTTCAATAATAATTTGAAAATAACTTTTTCAGAAACTTTAACATGATTTAACAAAAAAACTTTGGTTGCTCCAAAAAATCGATATACCTTTGCAGATGGTAATAATTAAAAAATATTAGTTATGGAAAGTTTGAAAGAAATTTTAAAAGAATTTGATAAAAAAAGAACGGAGAAAGTTAATGCTAAGAAGTGGAATGAAGATGCAGTTGCAGAGTGCTTTGAAAATTGCGCCAGGCAAATTCTTTGTAATGGCTATTTTCTCATCAACGGCAAATACATTATTGATTTAGGCGCAATAGAGTTGTATTACCACGAAGAAGAAGGTGAAATCAAGGATTATATTATGTACCATATTAAAGATAAGATCAAATCAAAAATAAAAAACTTTGAAAACGAATTACCATATTTTAAATTCGGCAGTTTCAATCTGCATCAATCCGGTGTTGATGTGACTTTTGAAAATATAGAAAAGAAATATAGAGCTTCTTTCCTAATTCGTTCATACAGAGTTTTAAAGACAGAGGATGGTTTATATCCTGAAAATGATAATACTCAATATGACCCTTGTTCTACTCATATTTTCGATGATATGTTTTATAGTGGATATGGTGATACGGAAATTGTATGGATTCCTACTGACAGAAAAAAAGGAACTGTTGAACAGTGTCCACGAGTACATGTAGCAGAATACCTTAAAGATAATGAAGGAAAATACGTGATGGATAAAAATGGAGAATATATCAAAAAAGAAGTTACAGACGAAATAAGCCCCGATGATTATGATCAAGAAAAAAAAGAAGCTCAGAAGGACAAGAGGTGTCCAATATATTTCAAAATATATTCTAAAATATACAAACAAGATATGAGGAAATGGCAATTTAGACTAAATAAATAATATTTGGCAAGCCATCTTTTTGATATAAAATTAATAACAATTTCTTTTAATGTTTTCGATTTGAAATCACAGGTCGCATCTAGTCGTGCCAAAGGCACGGGCCCTCAGTAACCCCACACGTCAGTGTGGGGTGGGCCTAACACAGAAGAAAATAGCGTGCCAGAGGTACGCGTTCTCATTGAATGAAGGATGGAAAGCGCGTGCCTTCCGCACGCTATAACAGGTGTGGTCTTACTCATACCCCACATTGCATGCGGGGTTACTGAAATTTGCTCCCTCCGGGAGCATGTCAGAGTGCTAAACAAATATTAGAACGGTCCTATTAAAAAAACACCAGTAATTCTCCCCAAAATAATGAAAAATAATCCTATGATCACCGCCCCCCAAACCAACACCGTCTATTTCTCAAGCCGGTTGCCGAAGCAATGTCCGACGCTGAACGCCAAAATCACAGAAGTCTTGCAGAGCCACGGCGTCCCATACTTTTATCTTGCTGAAACCAATGACATTTGGTGCCGCGACTTTATGCCCATACAGATTGATGAAGATCGTCTGGTATTTTATAAATACACTCCTGATTATCTGCAAGATACGGATTATCATCTAAAACGTCAAACCGACCCCGAAAGGGTGTTTTTGTCGGAGAAAAACCACCTCAGCAGCATGCTCCCCTACCGCCAAACCATCGACCTAGTGCTTGACGGCGGCAACGTGGTGAAATGCGGCGATACTGTGGTGATGACGGACAAGGTTTTTGTGGAAAACAAGGACAAAACGCCTGCCGAGGTGGAGCGCATTCTGCGCGATGCGTTTCAGAGCGACATCCTGTTTCTGCCGTGGGAAAATGTAAAAGAAAATTACACCGGTCACAGCGACGGCATTGTGCACTACGCTGGCGATGGGAGAATCCTGCTGACCAACTATGATGATTTTTCAGTCGATTATTATAACCGATACCGAGAAATTTTGGACAGAAAGTTTGAAGTTATCACCCTGAAATACAAGGTAAAACGACATCGTGAGCGCAGTTGGTGCTACATCAATTTCTTGCAAATTGGACAGTTGGTACTTGTGCCGCAGTTAGGTACGGAAGAGGATGGACAGGCGGTGGAACAAATCGCAAAAGCTCTGTCAGGCTGCGAAGTCATTGGCATTCCTGCGTTGGAGGCCGTCAGAAGAGGCGGTGCGCTCAACTGCATTTCGTGGAATATCAAAAGGTGAAAAGGGGGAGTATTTACTGCTCCATCTCCGGATTCGGCACCGACAGCGGCAGTCCTTCCTGCGAGAGGTAGAACATGTAGAGGATGGCGGGCTGGGTGCCTCGGTTCTCGCCGTGGTGGATGGTGCCGACCATCTCGACGACGGCCTCACCCGCACGGACGATCTTTTCCGTTCCGTCCTTGTCGATGATGGTGAGTTCGCCTTGTACCAGCACGCCGTAGTTCATCACGGGATGGTGGTGCCAGCCCAGTTTCTGTCCGGCGGCGAAGACGTATTTCCGGACCACCAGTTCGGGGCGGCCTTGCAGATAGTCGGGGAGTTGCGCACCGTCCCAGCTCTGCGAGGTGCGGATGAGTTCGGTGGTTTCAACTTGCGCTGAGGTTTCCATAGTATTTGAGGTTAGTGTTTTGGTTTCTATGAAATGTCCGTTTGTTGATTCATCAGATTATGACAAAACAAAATTACTGCTTTTTTCTGATATACAACAAGAAAGCTTCAAAAAAATAAAATACCCGCGATTTTTATTTCCGAAATACCTAAATCCCCCGCGATTTTTATTCCTGAAATACCTAAATCCCCCGCGATTTTTATTCCTGAAATACCTAAATCCCCCGCGATTTTTTTGGGGGGGGGATTATTGTGGTGTGATTGTCAATGTTTGCATGATCCCCAACTATTCGTGTACAATTTCATATCAGTGACTTGTTCTTTTCGGTTATATCTGATCACACTTGATGGAGATCCTTGATTTGTATAAGATCTCCAAAGACCATATTTTTTCCCATTCTTATAGAATCCTTTCTCTGATAGTATTCCATTATCAGAGTAATAACTTAAATAACGACCGTTTAGTTTGCCGTTTTTATATCTGGAAATAATAATTTGATTTTTAATAGTATCCGTACAAACCCATAAACCTTTTTTCTGATTGTTAATATCTTTTCTGTTTATATTAGATACTAAAGAAATATTTGTATTACAGGATGTAACAAATAACAACACCCCGCACATCAATGTGAGTAAAAAAATACATTTTTTCATCATAATTTGTTGTTCTTTATTCTGACAATAAAGGGGAATTTCTATTTTGCTCTTTTCTTGCCAAATTTCCAAGCTTTGCAACGCTTAAAATCAACGTTGCAAAGTTACATATTATTTTCTCATTTCCAACAATTTAGCAATATTTTTTAAAATTTATGGGGGGGGTGGTAATGTGTTGGCATTCAATATGTTATAAAGTGTAATTTATACTAAATGGCTTGATTATTTTTGGCTACAAGGGGATAAAAACTATAAGTTATAGCCAAAAATAATGCTGTTGCGAAATTTTTTGGAAATTTCTTGTAATGTTTTGATTTGAAAAAGGAACCCCACCTGTCAGTAGTGCCAAAGGCACGAAATTCTAGTAACTCCAGACAAGGCCGTTAGGCCGCAGTCTGGAGTAGGGAGCTGCGCATCGTGCATGCGTGCAGAGGGCACGCCACTCATATCTCCTTTCAATAGTAGCGTGCTTTCAGCACGCTGATTACCAGTGAGTTACACACCCCATATTGCGCTTCACTTCGTTACGCTTATAAGGGGTTACTGGGATGGCGGCCTTTGGCACGCAAGGAAGGATGAATGGAATTTCTATTTCTACTCAATCCTTGCCAAATATCCAGGCTTTGCAACGCTAAAAAAATAACGCTGGAATGTTACAAGTTGTTGTCTTATATCCAATCAAAATCTTCCCCCGCCCCCACCTCAAAGTGATACTTCGCGATGCCGAGGTCGAGATGTGCGTAGCCGATCAGGGAGAATTTGGCTACGGCCTCCACGCAGTGATCATCGTACAGAAAGAACTTGAACTTCTGCTGGTTGACGGCCGTGGGGGCGAGCAAGGCGGCCTCTACCCCGCGCACAAACCAGTCGGGAAAACTGCGGGTGGTAGACCTGTCCTCGGCTACGTCAGTGATGGTTTTCTTCTGCGGATGCTGAACCCCGTCGTTGGCCCCGTAGCCGAAAGAGATGACGCACTTCAGTTCCTCGTCGGCACCAATCCGGAACAGCGACATATCTTTCTTGTAGGATGCGCCCACCCAGCAGGTGCGGAGGTCCAGCATCTGCAAGGCCAGCACGAGTCGTTCGCCCCAGTAGCCCGCAGCCACGCTGCCTTGCCGTCCCTTGGGCGCCACCACGGCGATATAGTTGTTCACATTGCGGAATCTGCCGTATTTGGCAATCAGCGACGAGAACGCTTTCGGCTCATTAGCAATCAGTTGGATATGCACGCCGCCCTCGCGGTTGCAATGGTCGATACACTCCTGTATCGCTTCGATTTTCTCCGCCTCGATGGGCTTGTCTAAATACTGCCGCACGCTGTGGCGGGCGATGATGGCTTCGGATTCTGTCATTTCTACTATTCTATTTTCTTGCAAAAGTAGGAAGATTTTGGAAATTGACCGATTACAATGTCTGTATTTTTTGAAAAAATTATATTTTTGCAAATTGAAAAATGATCAGAAAAAGAAATGAGCAAGTATGAGATTCCTTTCCTAACAGCTGCTGTGCAGGCTTTCGGGCAGCGCTTTGCGTTGAATCGCCAAGCGGCTTTCAACTATCTGCATCAGCATAAGGGTCTTGCATTCTTGATAGAGTTTTACGACGTGGAACACTTGCAGTCGATGGATGAAACAATCGACGATTTGCTTATCATCTGCCAACAAAACGGAGGGAAACTGGCATGAAACTATACCACGGATCAAATGAAGACATAGAGACCATAGACCTTACCAAAGGCTTGCGTTACAAAGAGTTCGGAACGATGCGAGCCTTGCAATTCCTTCACAAAATAAATGTTGAAGTACTATGAGCCAGCCCACACACCACCAAATAGCAACCTATCTCATTGACTACGCTTTGAGTGAGTTGGTGAAATATGTGATGGAGGACACAGGTTGTAGCATAGAGCAGGCTATGGAAAAGGTGTATCAATCGCCATTGATGGATGCCTTACAAGACGAGGAAGGCGAGTTGTATGTGCAAAGCCCGGCCTATCTGTATGAATTAATGAATCAGATGATAGAATAGGAGATATATAGATTACAACTAATTATCAAAAATTGATATTATTATGATAAGCAACCCCAATTATCCTTTCAGAAATCGGCATGATGATATGCTCCAATCAGAATCCTTGGTTGATCGTATTGAACTGATTAATACCGTCATGGAAAAGACAGGGGCAACTTTTGATCAAGTAATCAAAGTGTACGGCATAGAAAGCATTAATCGTTTGACCGAGGTCATACTTGATGCTGGCGATGCAAAAGATGATGTAAAGGATTTTATTCACAAAGAGATAATCGAGGTGCGTAATTGGTTTTATGATAACCAACCGTATAAACTCGAAGTAAATGTCAAGCAAGATTGATTGTGACAGAAGTAGAATTTCAAAAGAAAACCCTTGGCTTAGATATCCTTAGATACACTTAGTTCCCGCCCCACTGAACCCTATCTTTCTATCCCGAACAAAAACCGGCGGAAAAGTGTTTCGGCGGCTTCGGAGCCGAGCATCTGGCGGATGGTGTTGATGGCGGGACCGCCGTTGCTGATGAGACCTTCGACGTATTCGCGGTTGCGGGCGGTCTTGGCAACGGGGTCTATCGTGCAGGCGGTAGCGAAGAGGTCGGTGTATGCGGTGGTCATCTCTGTGGCCAACGACGATAGTCTGGAGGCCGGTCCCACCTTGCAGGTACTGGGCGAAAGTCTCAGCGTGTCGTACCAGTTGGGCTTCATGCTCTTCTCCTTCAGGTCACGATACGACTCTTTTACCGACTGTAGGGGAGAGAGGTCGGCAGGTGCCACTTGCGTGTCGTAAACCTCCACCAGCAAGGTCCGCTTACCGATGGCGTTAATGAGGTCATACGAGAATAGCGGTAAATCTTTCGTGTAGGGTGTGCAAATAACAGTTTCCATCTTCATCAAACCAAGGAAACCCCGCATCGTAAGATGCGATACACAGGCGCAACCTGCCCAATCGAAGGATTGCAAATGGAATTTCATCCCCTTACCGGAGAAGGTCTGCCACGGGGTTACATCTTTGGCGGTGAGGGTGCCCCTGTCGGAAAAAAGATTAAGCACGGAGCCATTCATAACGTGCGACGGAATAGATGGGTAAAAAGGGTATCAATATGGGAGTCTTCTTGGCGTATGCCTGATATTCAGGGTCGTTGCCGTAAATTTCGGTTTGCCGTAGTTCAAGACGGCGGGCACCACTGAACATCACATAGACGATGCCGAGGTAGCCGATGCCCACAATCACCCACTGCCACCACACGAGGCCGGCACCGATGGCGCTGAGCAGCGCGCCCGTCCAAATGACCACCTCGCCGAAGTAGTTGGGACAACGCACCATGCGGTAGAGGCCTGTATCGACAAAGCGCTTGGGATTGCGCTTCTTGGCAGCTGACTTTTGCGCATCGCTGATGGCTTCGAGTCCAATGCCGCACAGCATCACGGCGGCGCCGATCCATGCCCAGAGTTCAGAACCCTGCGAGCCATTGGCCAGCCGGAATGCCACGGGACTCACCTGTGTCACATACAGGATTGCGCAGAAGAGCCATACGGTGATGACCACGCCCACGGGTTTCTTCTTCTGTAGCGAGGGGTCGTAGAGGATCTTGCGGTAGGCGGCAGCTTTGCGCTCGCGCACAAAGAGGTAGGTGCCCAGTCTTATGCCAAAGATGAACAGCATGGCAAGAAGCGCCACGGTGGAGAGAGTGAGGTCGGCGTGGTACATCACGCCCATCGTCACCGCCAGTGCCGCCACGCCGTAGCCGTAGCCGAGACTGAAAAAATAGATGAAATACTTCCAGCCCACAGCCGACACCGCGAGCGAAACCACTAAGAGGATCAGCAAATCAATCATAATGTTTTGCTTAAGAATTGGATTGCAAAGATAGTAAAAAAAATATAGAATTTTCACGTTCAGTCCAGCCGACTATAATTCGCATATTGTTTTTTGATGATTTTCATTTACAAGATGAAAGGGCGGATTTTGATTTTTATTCAACTATACAAGTGTACTGAATAAAATATGTACTTTTTTATTCAGTACAGCATATTTATTGCATAGAATGAAACACCGCTGCAATCCTTTCCGTTGTGAACGACTGCTTGCAAGAAAAATCACTGCACCTCCACATCCTCCAATGAGCGGAGGTACAGCAACGGTCCGCTGCTGGAGTTGACGAGGATGCCTTTCAGGTTGCACCGCCCCGCAGGGAGCAGTTCGCCCGCAAAGGTGGCCCGCGCACTGGTGCGGAGCGTGAGATAGGTGCTGTCTTCCAGCATCATATAGCGTGAGCAATAGGTGGTTACGGTGTCGGGACAGTAGGTGTCCACACCGCCGTTCTGCATCCGAACGCCCTCCACCCGCACCAGACGGTTGAAATAGGTGCTGTCGATCTGGTTGCGCGAGGTGATGACCCACGGCGTCGGCTCCGGTCCCGCCTTCCCATCTGTGAACAGATAAAGACTTTCATCTGCTTTCGGGATGCCGACCATTGCGCCATCGTCCAGCAGGGCAATCTGCTTGTTGCGGTATTTGTGTCCGATGACCATGTTGCCACATTCCACAAAGAGTTTGGAGCCGACAGGATATTTGCTGAAGAGTTCGGTGTTCTTCATCACAATCATAATGGCGCCGGTTTCATCCTGAAGGGTGAGGTACTTGTAGCAGTTCTGCTCTTTGTCGGAGGAGGTTACGATGCCGCAAATCACCGTGCTGTCGGGTATCTCAACATAGCTGTAGGCGTTGTTCACCGTGTAGAGCGAAAGCAGTTCGGCAATGGTCATGTTCGCCTCCTTGTCGAGTGTGAGGGCTGGCGGAAAATCTTCTTCTTTATGGCAAGCCGCAAAAAGCGCGAGTGCAAACAGAATTACAACGGGAAAGAGGAGCGTTTTTTTCATCGCATGACTTTTAAAGATTGGAACTGCAAAAATAGCACAATTTTCGCAATCTTACACTTCTCTATTTCCGCCCCGTTCTAACGTGCCATCGTTCACTACCGCAACGCCGAGTACATGGGCGACATCGAGCGTTTCAGAACCACCGAAAATCTACTGCTCCCGCAACATGGGTGAGCTCAAATACACCACCCAAGGCACTTTCGGCGGCAAGTCCATGAAAGCCAACCCTGAAATCTACCATCCAGGCTTCAAGCCGAAACTGCTCGGCTTCATCGCCTCGGTGATGAACTCCGAGACCATCATCCTCGCCCGTCTTAACAACGGCGATGTCCACATGCTGGGTGACGCTGACCGTGGCGCTGAAATCGGCGACAATGTTGAGGCCAGCTCTGGCAAGGCTGTCACCGACAACAACGGCGCGACCCTGTCCTTTGTCTATGACACCCCGACCGCACAAATCTACACCGGGGATATGGACTCCCTTATCGGTCAGTCCACCAACCTTGATGAGGAAGAAGAAACCACATAGAATCCTTTTTCGTATTATTTTGAATTAGTTTTGAAAAGCCGTTGCGAAATGTGACGGCTTTATTTTTGCACCGTTAATTGAGAAGTTCAAAAAATGCTAAGTCGCACAATTTTTTTTAGACAAAAATCGTTGTAATAATATGATTCACAAAAAGTACCATTTTACAGGTTTTTATGACCTGACATTTCGAGTGCGTTAAAACTGTTTGTCAACAAAAAAATCACCGTACAATATTAAATGAATAAATATGAAATCAGAATTCATTATAATACTTTTTGTTCTCTGTTTCACAAATGTATGCTGTGAAAAAAACATCAAAGAAATTGATATTACTCAATTTGTATGGGAAATAAATAGTGTAAAAACAGACCATACAATACACCGTGTTGAAAATCAATATTCTTTTAACTCTGAATCCTATAAGCTTTTTTTCCAACAAGACGGCAATTTTCAATTGAACACAAGCGTAAATTTAGCTATAGGGAACTTTGTAATCGAACAAAGAGGAATAATCCATTTTTATGGCTATCAAGAAATTACAGAAGTTGGCGGCGGTAATGATATAGACAAAGAACTTCTGAAATTAATACCACAGGTATCTTCATATAAAGTTAAATCACAACGTTTGCATTTATATGGTGATAGTTTTGAAATCGTATTAAAGAAATTTTCGTAAAAAGGGATGTTTACAGTTTTTATGACCTGACATTTCGAGTGCGTTAAAACAAATATCTTAAAAATAGCATAAATCAATAATAATTTTTCATAATTGATGAAAAGAACGTATCATTATCTGGTGGTTGCAATTTTACTGTTAGTTGCAATTTTATTATTGCCCCAATCGTGTACTACTGTGAAAGCTCCAATATTAGGGCAAAAAATATACTTGGGAGACATTGATAAATCTGTTCTCACTCCTGACAATAATCTTGTTCCGGCCTTTGATACAACATTTAACAATATAACCTATACTGTCGGTGTTGCTAATAACACAATAATCTTTGTTAGCACGAATGATCCTGACTTTCATTTGGATAATATGAAAATAGGTGGGTATGTAAAAAACAAATATAAAGAAAGTGACATTATGAAGCGGACAGGCTGGGGAAGATTTATAAAATTAAACGATGACTGGTATGCGGCAACTTCTTCTCAAACTAAGAATGATGATTTTATTATAGAATGGTTCTTTAAATACAACTTCGATAGAAATAAAATAACCGACTGAAATGTTTTTATGACCTGACATTTCGAGTGCGTTAAAACAAAGTGCAATCATGCAATACTCCCGATTATCAGAAAAAGAGTATCTTTGCCGCGATTTTTTCCCAACAAAAGAAAGCTACTATGCAGCCCATGCTTTATAAAACGATGCAAAAAATGGCGATGACCGTGGCCGTTTTGCTTTGGTTTATGGTCAGTTACGCGCAGAGGGAGCCACAAGCATTCCTGGAGCGTTACGACCTTTCCACCACGGTGATCAATCCCGACACGGCACCTACCGATGGCATCTATTCTTGGTGGACAGAGTCGGCAAAAAAAGAGTGGGCCAGTTATGGCAATGAACCTATGGCGGATGTATGGTTGCATCGCCCCGAGCCACTGGGTTTCAGAGGTGCGGACTTCCAACGTTTCTATATCCACTTCGACACCGTGTATAAACTCTCGCCTATGGTTTACCAAGTGGAAGCGCGCTCCCGATGCAAAGACGAAATATACAATGTCATCGGCCGTATCGTCATTGATTCAGTGGTGCCTATGGACGAGGAATGGTATTCTGTGGATAGTTTCATACAGGTAACAGAAAGCGGGAGTATTTACGCCCATTATGAGATGGCGGCTTCAGTGGATTCAAAACCTGTAGCCCGTTTGTTTGGCTACTCCAGATACTGGTATCTGCTACATAACGACAGTATTTATTATGATGCTCTGGATATTGTAGCCGACGGGTATAATAATAATCAATATACTGGCAAATGGGTCTGGCTTGCCACGGGCGACACGCTCACCTGCAACTGGGGTGACTTCCGAATTCCGGAATCCGAAAAGTTGGATCTGGGAACCGGATTGTTTTTTCCCAGTGAACAATATTATGATTTTGGTTGGAAACCATACATTGACGCGGAAAGACACGGGTGGGGCGAAGTCCCTAACAATCAGTACTATATTTTCTTGTCCCTCATGGACATGAATTGGTGGAAGTATCATGAGGCAAAACCGAAAAATACTGCGCCTACTGTGCCAGGGCACTACATTTACGCCCATGCGTTTAACTACGACTTGCAAGGGAACCACCTCGACGTGCACGAGACTGGCACGATGAACTTCCGTGCGGATGGCAGCGCCCTCGACTCGGCACGGCAGGTGTATGAGGTCACCCTCAAGGAGGGCGGCACGGTGACGTTGGTGTTCAACTACGTCAGTCCCAGCCGATGGCGTTTGGACGGTTCTGACTTCTTCTTCTCCGGCATCAAGGAGGATTTCCGCATGGAGGTAACGGAAACCATCCTCAATGGGTGCGACGATGACCGTGCTGCCGAACTGGCAAAAGAGATTGTTAAGACCGTGGGCGGCAGCATCGACTACGAGTACAAATTCCACCTCGACACGCTGACCGCACACAAACTGCAGTGGAGCTTCCTCTACCGCGACGGCCACACCGACACGTGGGAGTTCTACCGATAGGTTTTTTTCCCGTAAATGGATAAAGATGTTATTGTTTTTATGACCTGACATTTCGAGTGCGTTAAACTAATGATGGCTTGAAGTCTATTTTTTTTCTTTGGGCGACCGTGCACGCTTTCCGCTCAAATTTCGTCCTTGCGTCCTCATAACCGCTTCAATCGTTGTCGCGGAATCAAGGTAAACAAAAACGCTGTCAAAGCCCACGACAGCGTTTTTCTTTTCCCAGCCCACTTTCACTATCACCTCACTCCGTCCTGCGGTATCTGCACCCCTATCATACCGCCCGTTCCTCCGCGGCAAACCTGCCTTCAGGTACTATGCTGCTATCGGCGTGCCGCGAATATGCGTTTTAAACCTCATTACAGAATGAGGCAACGTGGTATCTTCCAAAGAGATAAAAACTTTTAATTCAATGAATAACTGATTCCGAAGCTGAAGGTGGTGCCCAAGGCGTAGTAATATTTGTTGGGGAAAGATGCGGCATTATGCCCGGCGTAGTTGAAACGGTGCTGCTCGTTGACGGAGGTGACGAGGTTTTTGTTGTTGGTGATGTTGGTCACTTTGAGGCTGAAGCCAAGGGTGTGCTTCTTGATTTTCCACGACTTGCTGAGCGAGGCATCCAAGGTGAACTGTCCTTTCAGCCGTTCTTGCGCGATGATGGCATTCAGCTGGTCGCTTCCTTCGTCGAGGTAGCCGCGGGCTTCGGGGGTGTAACGCTCGGGGTTCAGGGCAGCGTAAATCTTGTCGAAATAGTTGGCGTTGATCTTCACTTCCCAATCTTTGTGCTTGAATTTCAGGCCTATAGTGGCGGCAATCTGCGGGGTGCCGGCCACATGGTAGTTCTGCCAGTAGATGGTATGCACCACCTCTTTGCTGCCGGGTGTCAGCTCGGCATAGCCGTTGTTGGCGGTGATGGAGGCCGTCGGACGGTTGGTGTAAACAAAATCGCCCCAATTGCCCGCCATCGTCACGGCAAACATCTTACCGATAGGAATTTCCAACCCCAGCTCTACGCCGATATTGCGTTTGTTCACCCCGGTAAGCGCATAGTTGACAAAGCCTCCGTAGAGGTCGTGGTAGAAGTTGTAATGCTCGGTAACATCTTGAAAATTGGCAAAATAGAAGGATGCCCGCAGCTTCATGAATTTGTAGTTCATGCTATAGGAGAAGTCTGCGGCGAGGTCTTTTTCGCTGGTCAGATTTTGGATGAAGCGGTTGCTGTAAAGCGCGTTGACGAAGATGTTGGCGGCTGTGGGCGCGACGGTTTGCCATTGTGCGTTGATTTCGAGCGTGTTGTGCTTGTCGATTTTGTAGGCGATGCCCGCCTTGGCCCCGTAGTTGAGCCAGAGTTGCATGGGGGAGTTGCCGGCGGCCTCGTCGCGGTAGGCGCCATAGCGCATAAAGCCGGTGCGCCACACTTCGCTCATGGTGCCGTTGAGGCCGATATGGAAGCGCAGGTGCTCATACTCGCCCAGCAGCGTTGCCCACAGGTTTTCGCGGAAGATGTTGAGGGCATAGTCGTAGCCGCACTTGTCGCCCTCCACGAGGTGGGCCTCCGCATGGTCGATGTCGTAGTACTGGAGCATCGGGTCGGCCAGCGTATCGGCGTATTTGTCCTTGCTAAGCCAGTATTCACCACCCAACAAGTCGCTCACTCTCTTGAAGTTGCGTTGGCGGTAGCCCCGCACATCCAAACCGGCATAGAGGTTGATATGGTCGCTGAGTTGGGCGGTAAGGGAGGTGGCGCCGGAGATCTGCACATGCTGCGAGATGCGGTTTTCGATGATGTATTGCGATGGGCCGCCCAGTGCGGTTGACTGGCGGTTGGCCTCGTAGAGCTGCTCCCAGTTGATTTGCCGATAGTCTTCATTTTCAGCCCATTGCTGGATCACCCACTCCTGCTGTTCGGGGTCGTCGTCGAAGTAAGAGGGGAGGTAGCGGTAGTAGTCGGGGCGCGGGTCGGAGGTTTTCACGAAGTTGAAAGCCGTGGTGTTTTTATGCCCGAAAGAGCTCCCCAACGTGGTGGTTACCTGCACTTTCTTGTCGGCAGAGTTGAAAACGTGCGAGAGCAGGAAGACGGGCTCGTGTGTGTCGCGCACGCGGGCGTTGCGGCGTTTGCCCTCATACCAGCCCCAATTGGGGTTGTAGTAATGGATGCCGGTAATTTCGTAAACCTCTGGCACACAGTTGGCCTGCAGACCTTGCAGGGTGGGTGCGCCAAATGCTGAAAAGCTGAGCGAATGGCGGTTGTTGAAATTCTTTTCAAATCCCAAGAAATAGGAAAAACCGAGAAACGAGGTGCCTTTCACATAGTTGAGTTGCGTGCCGAAGCGGGCGGAGGCAGAGGCCGCCACCGACCAGCCGTTTTTGAGTTTGCCGGAGGCATAGGTGAGCATGAAACGGTGGTTGTAGCTGCCGTTGCCGAGGGTGTAGTTGGCACTCAGCTGTTTACGGAACGAGGAGGCGCGGACGTTGTAATCCGATGAGCCGCCGATGTCGCCGAAGGCAAACGGCGATGCGCTGAGGTTCAGGTGGCACTCCGCGCCGTTGAAGATGCGGGTGAGGCCGCCCCACTGGGTGTTGGAGGCGCGGCCCAGCACCAGATTTTCCATCTCCAAGCCGTTGATGGCGATGGTCTGGTAGCGCGACTCCAAGCCGCGGTTCTTGAAGTAGGCGATGTTGAACGACACGGCCGCATTGTTGGAAAACACATCATCGGCCGACTTCATCACGCCGGGGTTGTAGCCGCCGAAGTCGGCATCCTCGTCGTCAAGTCCCTCTGTATCAAACAGGAAATCGTCCACATTCTCATAGTCGGTTTCGGTGCTGTCGGGCGGAACAACGACCGCTTGTCCGAAAACGGAGGTAATTCCCAAAAACAATATCAGTAGGAAAAGGGGTATTCGTTGGTGCATAGGCGCAACTTGAAAAGTTCTTTTGACGGTTGCGAAGAATGAAAGTTTAAAATGGGGGATGTGAAATCAAAGGCTAAAAACTTTTCAATTTCCCGTTTTCAATTTATTCGTATTTTTGCCGTGTGTTTCATTTTTTTAATAGTCGGAATTACGACAAGATTTAAAGTGTAATTTAATGAGGATATAAATATCAAGGAACTGCTCGTTGATAATAAGTCATCCAGTAATAATAACAATAAATCAGAATATAACGATGAACAATATTTTAAGTCCTGATAAAACAAAGCTCTTACGTGCTGATAAAAATGCTGAAATCCTGCATGTAGAAGATGGGGTTATTACTATTTGCGAAGAAGCATTCGATGGAGCAAAGGTTACTGATGTGATTTTGCCAGAGGGGGTTAAAGAACTTGAGTACGATGCTTTTTTAAGGGCACACCATCTCAAGAGTATTCATATACCATCTTCCTTAAGTATCATTGGGAATTATGCCTTCCGGTTTTGTAAATCTTTGGAAAAGATTGAATTTGGCCCTAATATTGAATACTTGGGGAAAGGTGCCTTTTATGGGTGTGAACATCTTGAAGAAATTGTATTAGATGGCTCTTTCAACTGGGAGGACGAATGGATTTCTAATGCTTCCCCGTTTGGATATCTAAAATCAATAAAAAGATTTGTCTCACATAACAGTAATTTTCTTGTGTACGACGATATGCTTTTTAGTGCAGACAAGAAAGTGTTATTTAGATGCCCAGTTGACAAGACAACGGTGAATCTCCCCAAAGAATTAGAGTCAATATCTAGTCATGCCTTTTATGAATGTCGTTATCTTCAAGGCATTAAACTCCCAGAGGGTATAAAATACATAGGTAGCGATGCTTTTGGAAGCTGTTCCTCCCTTCGTGAGATTCGTTTGCCCGATTCCCTGACAGAAATTATGAACGATACTTTTAGCTTGTGTAGGGGATTGTCATACATTCAATTTCCATCTAATCTTTCATACATCCATAAAAATGCTTTCTTTGGCTGCTCAAAACTGGAGTTCTTTTATTTCCCGCCAGAAAAAGAGAAAGAAATCAGGAGTATGATAGAAGCATCCGGTTTTGAATATGTAGTACACTCACCGCTGGCTTATACCGAGATGGCAGATTTTATATGCTGGATTATAAAATTGAATGAATTTGACAAGATACGGAACCATCTTTCAGATGACTGTCAATTAATATCTCTGGGGAAAGAAACCTTTTCAGATATTGACCAGATTGTATCTTTTTTGAAAAAGAATCTTAGGGCAGAAGAAGGAAGTGACACGGAGGTGATATTGAATATAAAACTTAGCGAGAATTATGAACGAGATTGTATTGAAGTGAGAAGTTTTAAAAAAGGTTGTGTTATATTCACATCGTGGTATTTACTTTTTACACTTCGGAATGATAAAATCTGTCAGATTATTTGTGGAGACCTTTATATACATCAAAGACAATCTGATAAGCACCCGTGGGAGCAGATTAAAGATCAATTGAAAAAAACTATAACTCCAGTACCTCACCAGATGCCGTGTATGAAATGTGGATGTCCATCAGAAAAACTAACTTGGATAGAATATCATTCAGGTGGTCCAAGGGGCGGACTTGTAGGAAATATGTCGGTCTGCCCTAATTGTAAAGAGGAAATTCAATTTTTCGAGACACTTCATTATAGAAAGGAATTTTGATAAATATGGCAACTTGGGATAAAGACAATATAACGATAAAGAATGGGCAGCAGGTTTCTGCAATTGCTCCAATAATCGTCTCTGCAAGTAGGAGTACGGATATTCCTGCATTCTATGCCGACTGGTTTTTCCATCGTTTATCAGAGGGTTATTCTGCTTGGAAGAATCCATTCAACGGGAAATACTCCTACGTCTCATACCATCACACCAAGTTTATCGTGTTTTGGTCAAAGAACCCACTGCCATTATTGAATCATTTGGACGAACTCAAGACTCAAAATGGTGGTATAGGATGTTATATCCAATACACGATGAATGACTATGACAAAGAGGGATTAGAAAAGGGTGTGCCACCATTGGTCAAAAGGATTGACACTTTCAAACGATTGGTCGATTATTTTGGTGGACCGGGACAAGTAATATGGAGACACGACCCACTTGTGCTTACAGATAAGATTGATTCTAATCAACTACTGGATAAGATTGAAAGGATTGGAGACCAGTTAAAAGGATATACCCGAAGATTGGTGTTCAGTTATGCAGACATTGCAGAATACACCAAGGTAAGACGGAATTTGGAAAACAACGGCATCAACTACAAGGAGTGGCAGCAGGAACAAATGTTGGACTTTGCAACCAAGTTGGTTGAAATGAATCATTCTAAAGGTTGGGAATATGAATTGGCAACTTGTGGGGAACCGGGTCGGTATCCTGGAATTATTCCCAATCACTGTGTTGATGACAGGTTGATTGTCAAGTATGGATATAAGCACCCGGAACTGCTCAAATTACTTGGTGCAGAGTTAATAACACCAATGGGAGACTTGTTTGGTACTCCAGAAATTCCTTCCGATGCCATAGAACTTGAAGGAGGAAAATATGCAATCATCAGAAAGAATAACAGAGATGCTGGTCAAAGAACAACTTGTGGATGCTGTATCAGTAAGGATATAGGAGAGTACAATACCTGCCCTCACCAATGTGAATATTGTTATGCAAACACTACAAAAGAGATAGCACTGGCCAACTATAATAGGTACTGCAATAATAAAGAATCAGAAACAATTACAGGAGTAAACAATGCCAACCTTTAAGGAACAATTCATTAGAAATAGAAATTTCTCATTCAGGGGGATGAGAGATACAGCTATGTCCTGTTTGCCAACAGACAAGGTAAGACTTGACCAGTTGTACAATGAATTGAAAAGGGGAACAGACATCATAGATGATGAAGACCACTTAAATATGTATTTGAGAAGTTTTGGCAAGATGCACCAGGCCAAGCTTAATACTGCATATAAGAGTTATCCGAATCTTGGAGAAATTGTTTCTGGCGAGGTCGAAGTCTTCGACTGGGGGTGTGGTCAAGGAATCGCCACAATATGTTTACTGGACTTCTTTAAGCGTGAGAGAAAAACACCCAAGATAAAGAAGGTGACTTTGATTGAACCTTCTGTTCCAGCAGTGACCAGAGCAAAAGACATTATCAAGTGTATTTGTGAAGATGTTGAAATATGTGTAGTCAACAAGGTCTTTGACCAACTGACAGAAAAAGACTTCGTTTCCAACAATCTTCCCAAGATACATCTCTTCAGCAACATACTTGATGTTGATTTATTCGACCTACCGAAGTTCATCTCACTATTCCAAAAGGTATTCACAGGAGTGAACCATTTCTTGTGTGTTGGTCCATATTATAGCAATAGCAAGCGTCTGGATGATTTCTTGGTTGCCACAGACCCTGATTCAGTATTTGCCAATTATGACTTGAATAAAGGCGAATGGGAGGGGGAATGGTCTATCTCTTTACGAGTGTTCTTCAAGAACTTTGATAGAATTGAGAGCATCCAAGATATTCGTAAGCGTATTGAAGAATCTCACAAGAAGAACCAGTTCTTTGCCGGATATGTCTTAGATGCCATTACTGATGAGTTTGTTGACACAGAATTGGAGGAAGAGAACGAAGGATTACTGAAATCGTTGTCATCTTTCGACGTAAAGTCCAACAAGTCACTATCTGTAGAAAAAGACTATCCTTCGAGACTTGCAGTACTTGCAAATATCATATCAAGGGGATTGCCAACAATGGCTCCTCTGGTAATTGAGAATACTTTCTCAAAACTATTTCATATTTCTACTAAACCCGAATCATCAGCAACTATCCATTACGGGTCTACCCATAAGGTGTCAAAAAATGACATCAATGAAGCTTTGCATATTATAGACCCTCGATTCAATATTGAGTCATATAATGGAGATGTTCTTGAAAGTTCGTTTGAGAAGGGTTTCGTTGAGAATTATCTATCAGGAAGCAGTAACGAATACTTGGTCCAAGTATTAGAACCACAAAGACCCTTATCAACCATAGTCAAGATTCCGAACCAAAAGTTCAGCAAGGACCAGCGAGTGGATTTTGCCATAGAAATACCTTACGGTGGTGCTCCAACTGGATTCATCTTTGAAGTAGATGGAACCCAGTATCACTCCAATATTGTTCATAGATTGAGAGACGAACTACGTGATAAAGTATCGTCACAGATGGGTTGGGACACATATCGATTGGACGACTTGAAAAATACTCGTTTCATCTCCGCCTGGGAGCAAGATGCAAGTTCCAATAGGTATTTCTCTATATTAAAGAAGAACTATGGGAAACAATTATCTGGTAGTTGGAGAGATACGTTGCAGATAGTGCTTTCTCCATTGGCTATCGCCCGTGTTGAACGGATGCTTCTACAATCAATCATCACAGGGGAACTGGATACACGAAAAGATTGTTGGAATATCGTTGTTGTGGAAAGAGATGTCCCGTGTTCAGCACTGGCTATTCAACATTTCTCCGAACTCTACCACAAAATGACAGAACTGGATGGAAGTAACGAGAAATTGCCTAATATTAACCTAACCATTGTCTCCACAAAAGATTTCGAATCTTCACCGTTGCATCTAACAAACAAAGTCAATATTACCATCCCCGATAGTCATTTTGACTTGTGTATGGATATTTCTCTTCTATTAAGGGATAATGTAGATGCAATGCCGTTGGCTGTTGATTCCGAAACAGTTTATATAATTCGTTCTTCCCATTATAAGAAGAAAGAGAGAACAGTTTGTTCTGCCAATAATATCATTTATCCCGAGTTTGTTACGAAGGATACTACGGGTAAATACATTGACATTGAGGATAGAAAAGAGACCCTGACCTATTTTTTGAGGGAGATTTTCAGAAAGACTTCTTTTAGAACTGGTCAGCTTCCCATATTGAGTCACTCTTTGTCAGACAGGACAACAATAGGATTACTTCCGACAGGTGGTGGTAAATCACTCACATATCAGATGTCGAGTATGTTGCAACCGGGTGTGACAATAGTGGTAGACCCGTTGGTTTCACTGATGGTGGACCAAGTTCGAGGATTGAGAGGAATACGAATTGACGCCTGTGATTGTGTAAATAGTGGAATGGATGTTCGTGAGAAGAACGAGAAACTCAATCTTTTGCAGAACGGCTCTTTACAGTTTATGCTTCTGTCTCCTGAACGGTTTATGATGGAGAACTTTAGAGAGAGTCTGGTTGCAATGTCAGAAAAAAACAATGTGTATTTCTCTTACGGCGTTATTGACGAGGTTCATTGTGTATCAGAATGGGGGCACGATTTTAGGACATCCTATCTCCATTTAGGTAGGAATATGATTGACTTTATGCACACCAAATCAAAGAGACCGTTATCAATTATTGGATTGACTGCTACTGCTTCTTTTGATGTGCTTGCCGATGTGGAGAGGGAATTGACATTGGGAGGGAGACTTTCAATTGACAGTGAGACGATTGTCAGACCAGAAAATGACACCCGTCCTGAATTGACATATCGGATAATTGAAGTGCAATCCGATTTTGATAAGATTAGAGATAGGTATAACCCACTGTTATTAGGAATAGTTTCGGATAGAGAATTGCAGGCTGTAGTGGCAGAATCCAAAAGAAGGGTAATGTATCGCCTCTTAAAAGAAATACCGACGGACATAGAATCTATCAACAGCAAGAATGAGGCGGTAGAGTGCCATCTTCGTGATTATTCTCCGGTTGTTTTCTATCAGCAGGATGAAAACAATGAATACCCCAATGCAGGTATAGTTTTTTGTCCACACGCTCACGGTCAGTTTGGAGTTGAGGACAGTGTTTGGGGAAACAATCCAGGAGTGGCAACCGGATTGGTTGCAGAAACAGAAGGGGAACTGTGTATCGGAACTTTTATCGGAGGAGACAACCCTTCTGGTGATATGAAAACATTCAACCAGAACCAACAGAATGTTATGGTTGCTACGAAGGCGTTTGGTATGGGTATTGATAAACCCAACATTCGCTTCACTATTCATATCAATCCTTGTTCATCCATTGAGGGGTATGTCCAAGAAGCGGGTCGTGGAGGTCGTGACAGAAAGCACGCTATCTCCTATGTGTTATATGATTCTACTGAATTTATACATCTGACTACGGATAAAATCAACGATATCCGTTGGCATATGGGTGAAACCGATGACCCAGTTTGGTTAGAGAACTATAGAAACAAATTCATATTATGGTCGGATTTCCATAGTCTATGTGACTCTGTTGGATGTTCTCAAGAGACTTATGAGAAATTGTCGGGTGTCATTAGACAATGTGGTTTCATTGAAAATGTAGACAAGAACATTAACTTATGGTTCCATAATAATTCTTTTAGAGGATTATACAAGGAGAAGGTTATTTTGTCAGAGATGACGGATAGAATCCTCAATGTTAAACCAACTATTTCAACTAAAATTCAAGGTGAGTTACGGGAAATATGTGGAAATGAGGACTTAAAACTAAAAGTATATCAACACAATAATTCTATCGTCATAAAATCCGAAGAAGATGGTGATAAACAATATGGTTTTATTTACCTGAACACACTCCATCCGGTTTATACACATATAAGTTACAACCAATCATTATGTTTTAAAATAACAAATACTTTAATCAGCATTCTCAATACTTATCCAAATCATTCTGCCAATGATTTGCTCAAACCACTTGACGGAACAGACGATGTGTCAGAAGGTATCTATAAAGCAATGGAAAAGGCAGATTCCGATGGTTATGTCTTTATAACTGTATCGTGGGAGAATCAGGTACAACAAGACTATGACCAATTCGAGCAATCAATAAAAGAGGAAATAACGTCCATTGCCCAAAACCAAGGATGGCAGGACCTTAATTCCGATAATGGCACCTTGAAACTGAATAGAGTCAATGATTTTGACGATTTGATTGCTCAAATTGGAAGGTTGTCGGGTGATACTCGCTGGTTACGAAATCACGCCAATAATGACATCTATCGTAAATTAAGACTGCTGTTCTGTAGGAAACGAGATAAGGATGATACCGACAAGGCAATATACAGAATGTGTTGTGTCGGGTTAGTTGAGGATGTAACAATTGACTATCTGTCTCAAACCTATGAATTGAAGATTCACAAACGAACTGAAGAAGAGTACCAAAAGTATATGTTGGACTTTTTCTGCAAGTACTATTCCCTTGAACAAGCTGAAGAAAAAGTGTCTGAAATCGGCAATCAGAAGGGCAGGAACTATTTGGATAAATGTCTGGGTTATTTGACCGGTTTTGTCTATGCCAGTTTGGAAAAGAAAAGATACCGTGCAATTGAGGATATGAGAATTGCTTGTGAAGATAGCCTTAATCACAGAAAAAATGGTGTCGACGATAGTTGGTTGAAAGAGTTCATTCATTTGTATTTTAACTCAAAGTATGCACGAACAGACTATAGAGTGGGCAAGGAGTTGTATTCTTTGTCAGAAGATTCAAATAAGAAGGACGGTTTTGACCTCGTGCTGAAATATTTGGACGTGATTCCAAAGGATTCTTCCGGAAGTGAGGTTGACAATGTGAAACATTTATATGGTGCCACATTACTCTGTTTAAGAGCACATCCCGAAAATTCGGCATTGCAACTATTGCTGACATACTGCATCACATTCTTGGGTACAGGAGAAAATGAAACACTGAGAACCGATGCCCTTAATTCATTTTACGAGGGATTTATGAATATGTACAAGAAAGATAGTTCTACTGTATGGGACAAAATTGAAACTTTCATCAATCGTTTATCTGAAAAAGTTCATCCGGAAGATATGTTTATCCAAGATAAAATCATAAGGGATGGGGCACAATCAATAATGCTATTTGTTCACGAAGAACAACTCAATCAAATAAGAAACAAATATCTAAATATCAAATAATATGCCATACGACATCAATACTTCTTTGGAAAGATTAGAGCAAAGTCTTAAAGACATTGAATCGGCAAAAAATCAGGTCGAAAAAACCGTAAAAACAAGCAATGAATTGCAAGGTGTAGTTGCCGGTTATGTTTCTTCATTGGACTCTCTTCTGAACAATGTAAAAGACTGGGTAAAAGAAATCTCATCATTTCAAGGTTCAAACATTACAGGAATTGAGAAATCCATTGGGAATATTCAAAAATCCTGTGATAAGGTGATTGAGGAATTCACAAATTCAACGGATAAAGTCTCTGACAATCTGAAACAAAAAACAGAGAATGAATTAAGCAAGTTTGAGAATGCTAATACCAAGTTGACATCACAGGTTGACAAATTGTCAAAATTGGACGAGCATCTGAAATCTGCAACCAGTGCTATTGATTCTGTAAAAGACAAGTTAGGTGAAGTTTTGAAAGAACTTAAAGATTCACAGAATACCCAAGACGAATCCTTGGAAGCATTGGGCAAAGGTCAAGAAAAACTTTGTACAAAATCAGACGAAATAAAGACCTCGTGTGAGGGGATTTCTAAATCATTGGACAGCGTTTCCTCCACAATCGACGGCGTCTCCACTGTGGTAAATGATTCCAAAAAAGAGATTTTAGAGATAAAGAGAGAGATTGATACTTGCAAAAGCTTGATAGGGTCAGACATCAGCAAACTTGATGAAAAGGTTACGACTTTGAGTACTCAATTAGATACTACTACGAAGGCATTATTGAAGTCCTCAAATGTAAATCGTTGGATTGTGATAGTAAGTTTCATAATAATAGTAATATTGGTGCTTGTTTGTAGATAATAATTCAATTCAAGTAAGAATGATAGTCGGGAAGCATTGCATAGTAAAAGTTATTAAATGACATGACCGAGAACAAAAAAAAATTATTACAGAGTGGTGAGTGTGTGACTTTGGAATGCAAACGAGCAAAATCCGAGGTTCCAAGATCTGTTTGGGAGACATACTCTGCATTTGCCAACACTATCGGCGGAGTGATTTTGCAAACAATAATATTAAAATGATATGAGGAAATATACAAAAATAAGTGTCCAATGGTTCTACAGTCTTCTTGAACGAGGAGAATGTGATATTGTGGATTTCAAGGAGCAGTTGGAAGACAAGAAGGTCTTTGGCAAGTCACTGAAGAACTTTGCTCCAAAATACGACGAGATGGCTCGTGATGTGGTGGCATTTTCCAATCTGAAGGGTGGATTCCTGTTTGTGGGTATCGCTGATGAGACGAAAGAGGTGAATGAGACCTTTGTGTATGACGACAAGAAGATTTTTGAACTGATAAAACAGATACAAGACAGGACTACTCCCACCATTACACTCATTCCTCATCGAATACGGGTCAATGGAACAGACCTATTAGTGTTGGAGATACCGTTCTCCACACAGATGCACAGAACCTCCAAAGGGGAATACCTTATCAGAAACAATGATGGCAATCGTCCTATTGAGCCTCACGAGATTGCAACTATTCAGGCGGAGAAAGGTCTTATCGTTTATGACCAGAAAACGTGGGATGTGTCGGGAGAATGGATGGATGAAGGTCGTTTGCAGACCTTACGAAGGATGATTGAGAACAAAAACAACGAGAGTCCATATCTTGACAAGACCGATGAAGACTTGCTCGATTCTCTTGGGATGGTCAAGGAGGAAGGAGGGAGAGAAAAACCCACCACCACAGGCATACTCTTTGTTGGTAATAACAAGGCATTACGAGAGCTGCCCTACTACGAGGTAAAGTACATCCACTATTTCTCCGATGGCACGTATAAGCCTTATGAGTATAAGGGAAACATCATAGAAGTTGCACAGGATTGTTTCACCCAACTGAAAGCGGAAATCCGTCAAAAGGAATATATCTTCGGTCTGTTTCGTGAATATGTTGAGGATTATTCAGAGATTGTGATTCGCGAGCTGCTTATCAATGCTTTGGCACATCGGGATATAAGCCGTCAACAAATAATTGAGATTAGGAAATACGAAGATGGCGGTTATCTTGAATTTGAAAGCCCGGGCAGATTCCCTGAAGGAGTGACAGTGGAAAATTATCTTCGGAAGACCAATCCCCGAAACCCCAATGTAATGGATATCTTACGGGAGATAGGTTTGGCAGAGAAAGCAGGCAGTGGCTTTGATAAAATATTTACAGACTTATTAAAGAAAGGGAAACCGTTGCCAGAGCCAGAAGAAACCGAAACATCCGTTATCTTCAGTATAAAAGCGGAAGTCTCGACCGAGAAATTGATAGAATTATCCCTTCTTTATGAGAATCAAACAGGGAAATCGTTAAAGCTCGACCAATTGCTTGTGTTGTCGGAAATTGTGAAACAAGGGAAGGTAAAGTTGTCTGAAATGGCAAAATCGTCAAACATCAGTCCGTACCGCTTGCATGCCATTTTGGACAAGCTGCAAGAATTGGAATTTATTGAGACTACGGGTAAAGGTTCCGGATTGGCATATATTCTCCATATCACAAAACGAAAAAGCACAGAAGACAAAATAGCCTACGTCAAGGCGAAGAAACAAGATAAGGCCCGACAGAAAGAAGCGATACTTCGATACCTTGACTCAATAGATACAATCAATAACAGGGAAGCAAGAACCCTTCTCAAGCTACAAGAGAAAGACAGGCCTGCCGTTTCTCGTTTGTTTGCAGAATTGGTCGCTGCAAACGAAATCGTGCAAACAGAGGATAGTGTGCCTAATAACGTAAAATACAGAAGATTAAAGTGATGTTTGCTTGCAGTTTTGTTTGCAACTTGTTTGCAGTTTGTGTGCAATATCGCTTCCAAAAACAATAATCAGAGAAAACGTCCCAATACCTAACAGGGTTTCTAATGAGAAGGTTGATGGCAATAGTGATGTCGATACTGATGGCGAAATTCAATTATCAGATAGACAACAAGATATTATATCTTTATTGAATATTGATGGCTATACTACTGCCACAAAAATGGCGAAATTGTTAGGCACTTCAAAACGTACTATTGACAGGGATATATCCTTCCTTCGGGCGAACGGTTACATTAGAAAAGAAACGAAAGACAACAGAAGTCCTTGGATTGTAATTAAACAGATATGATAGTATGAATTGAAAGACACTTTGATTTTTTTACCTGTAGATTCGCATGAAAATTGGGAATATCTATTTTTCAATGGATTAAATCTCGCCAGAGATTCGCGTGAAAATAAGAATCATCCATAATTTCGCTCACGCATCACTTGATATAAAACTCCTTCAGCGCCTCATACCCCAGCTCCTCCATCAGCTGGTCCCAGTTGCGGGGCAGTTCGATTTTCACGGTGGCACAGCCGCCGCCGGGCATCGTCTGCATCTTGTTGCGGGCCGCATCGCCAGTGATGAGATAGGCGGTCGCTCCAGGCTGCATGGTGGGGATGGTGCTGATCTGCGCGGCCTCGCTGTCGTACCACGGCGGGGTGTCGGTCATGGCGGCGTGCTCGGCCTTCTTGATGTGGGCGCTGTACTCTCTCAAGGTGTGCTCGCCACCGTCTTTCTCGCTGCCCGGATTGGCATAGTAGTTGGCAAAGGCGCGCTCTTTGGAGGGACGGCGGGCCACACTCACCAAGGTCTTGTCCAACGCTTCGGTGGTTTTGTACTTTTGGGCAAGGGTAGCGGCCACGGGCTCGGTCATCAGAATGGTGCGGTTGGTGAACTGGCGTCCGCTGCCGAGGGCGAACTGGCAACGCTCGGTGATGTCCCACGCTAACAGCAGCATCACTTTCTCGGGATTGGTGGTGGAGGGCGCCATGTTGTTGCCCCACAGCAGGGTGGAGCTGGCCGTTACGGTGTTGTCGTTCATGTTGAAACCCTGCTGCACGTGGTAGGGATTCCAGCCCACACGCTGGCAGGCGGCATCGTCTTCCACCATGCACCATGAAATCGGATAGCCGAAAGTGCCCATGCGGTCCTGCTTCACATAGTAGCCGGCGAGGTTCATCATGGCGAGGTTCATGAAACGGCCGATGGCCACGTTGCCCTCTTCGTTGATCTGTCCCTGACCGCTGTCGATGCCGAGCTGACGGGCCACGGGACCGTTGAGCCAGCAGAAGGGAATCCACGCGTGGGTGCTGGCGAGCGTGCGGCGGAAGTTGCCGTCGCCCATCGCCTTAGTGAGGGCGATCAGTATGGGCATGTACTCCGGTTTGCAGCCCGACATCACCGCGTTGACGGCCACGTGCCAGGTGGTGGTGCTGCGGTGGGCGGGCGGCAGCGTGGCAATCACCTCGTCCCAAGCATAGTCGGTGTATTTGAGGTATTCGTTTACTTTTTCAAATGTGGGGGGAATGAAGGGGAGACCGTCGCTCCAGTTGTTTTCCTTGAAATAGGCATTTATCTCATCAAGGGTGCCGTAGAAGGCGTCGTCGCGGATGTCGCCGTGGTCGCGGCTGGCACTGCGGTCCAGCTCCTCCTGCGTGATGGGCTTGGTGAGGGCCTCCACAATCTGCGGCCACAGCACCTCGCGGGTGTTGCGGATCAGCTCCTCGTTGGTGTGGGTGGCGAAAGCGCCGGGGTAAAGGGCCACGCGCATCACCGGTACGCCATTGTTGTAGGCGGTATAGTAGGCTTGGTCGGCAAAGCCGGGACCGGCGATGATGACGGAAGGGATGCCGATATATTCGGCGGTGAGGCACGAGCCCGTCTCTTTCGGGGTGCACAGGCCGCAGCCGCCGTTGCCCGCGATGACGGCATCCACATGCATCGATTTCAACTTGGCTTCAAATTCCTCCTTGCGCTGGCGGGTGACGCCGGGGGCGGGAAACGGTCCCGCCTCGCCGATTTCATCCAGCAGGATGACCTTGGCGGTCGGATAATTCTTGAGAATCAGGCGTTTGAGTTCCGGATGGGTGACGTGCGTCATAAAGCTTTCGCCCACAATGGCGATGGTTTTTCCTTCCAAAGTTTCCAAGCGGGGCGCCTGCTGAATCATTTTCACGGAGCTGCGCCCGACGGGCGACACTACGGCATAATTCCCGCCGCTTTTACTCTGGGCGGTGTCGAAGCCCGCCTCTATTTTGCAGGTTTCGTCGCAAACAATACGCTGGTTTTGGGAATAAATCAGGTTCACGCACAATAGAAGTGCGAGAACGAGGGTAAAGGTTCTTCTCATAAAAATCAGTAATAAATGTGAATAAAATTCCCGCGGAAAGAACGGGTATTAGATAGGGAAGATTTTTGAAAGTTTAAAGGGAAGGGGACAAACACAAATTTCTAATTCCCTGCATCTTTCAATATCTTTTCATAATTCCTCTTAACCTCATCCTTGAACACATTGAAAACTATATTGGCCCCAAATTAAACTTTTTTTTACTCGGTTTAATTTGGGGCCAATATACCAGGAATATTTATTTTGTTTATTTTTGCCATTCGAAAATGATTTCAATATGAAAAATAAAAAGAAATGGTTTGCCATCCTCGCCATTCTGGCCTGTGCTGCCATCCTCGTGATGGGTGTTCTGATGTACACGAACGCCTCTCTTGATGGCAAATATTGTCTGACAGAGTCCAACTACAATCACCACATCAACAGTCTCTTTTTCCTCTTTTTGGCCAGCAATTTCTTGACCATTACTCTATCTTTATTTCTAATATTCAAGAAGTAATGCATCTTCCTTTCCGTAATCTTTGCAGATTTGCAAAAATGTATGCGTGGTCTGCGGGAATCATCATCGAAACAACTACCAACAGTGAACTGGACCATCATCATCGTTGAAGCCCTTATCATGACTGCCGCTTTCACGGCTGCGATTCTGATTCCGCTCGTGAAGAACCCCCTGTGGTGGCCGCAGGCGTGAGCATTTACCATCAATCCCCAAAATATGAATATTGAAGAGTATCGTGATTATTGTCTGTCGCTGGATGCGGAGGTAGAAGAGAAACTGCCGTTTCAGAAGTTCAAGAACGGGGAAGGGGTGCTGGTGTTCTACATCTGCGGCCACATGTTCTCCTTCTTCGACTGCAACGACTTCTCGGTCATCTCGCTCAAATGCCAGCCGGAGCGCATCGAGGACCTGAAAATGCAGCACAGCTGTATCGGCGACCCGTACAACGAATCGTCCAAGCACTGGATTGGCATCGACCCGAACACCGCCCCCAGCGAGCTGCTCCGTGAACTCACCTGCAACTCCTACGAGATTGTCAAAGCCAAATACAGCAGAAAAAAAAAGATAAAACTACCGATATGAAACAAGAAATCAACCCCGAAGAGACCAAGCGGGCATTCGCATTCGAGATGTGGCTGAATGCGCCGATGCCGATGGTGACATTGGTGAAAACGATGGATGTGAGCCGGTTGGCGCGACTCAGTAGGAAGAGCGGCGTCAAGTTCAACACGCTGATGTGCTGGTGTATCGGCAAGGCGGCCACGGCAACCGAGGTGATAAATCAACGGCGAGAAGCGCTATTTCAAAGGATTGGAACGTGGCGAGCTGGCTGGCAACAGCGCCCCTATCCACTTACGGGAAAGGGCGTCCCGACTATTCTCTTTGAAGGAGAGATTTCGTAAGTGACTTAAGTCGTCTGGTCGCTCCCGGAATCCTGGGACCCCGTTGGCGTGGTCGGTTGATTCTTGTTGTCTTTGTTGTTGTCTTTATTGTCGTCGTTGTAGTCGGTTTTCTTCTTTATGAACTTGCGAATCACAAAAGTGAGTGCACCAAAGAGTATGACCAAGAGAGCTGCCCAGAATTTTTCAAATTGCTTTCCGGCCTCGCTCCCCAGTCGTCTCAAGAATTTCTTGAAATGCCCAATGTTATCCACCGCCACTTTCACGACCACCTCTCCTGAGGCCACAGGAGTACCTATTCCTGTACATTCCTGGTTGTCAAACAGTTCTATTTCAGCGCTGACAAGGAACGTGCCCTCTTGTTTGGGTTTTAAAGTGAATGTTTTCTCCACACCCGTGGAGACTATCGGCACAATGATGGATTTTGGCTCGACTTCGAAATCGGGCGCATTGGGTGTGATGCGTGCATAGGTGGCTTTGACAGAAGAAAAAACAATGGTGTCATGAGCCATTGTATTATTCTCTTTTGGCCGATATTTTTCAGACTCTTTCTCTTCCCCAATCCAAATTTTCAGCTTGTTCGTTTCCTCCAGCGTCATTTTTTCCTGGGTGATAGTGGAAATCGCCGTGTAGTCTTTGGCACTTTCAGAAGAACCGGCGTTTTTCACAGTAGGTTCGTCGGAAGAGGCCACCTCATTCTCGTCAGTAACAGTCTTGTTACCTTCGTCGTCTTCAGAGGGAACAACGACCTCCTCTGCTCCTACCACCTCTTCTTCTTCCTTCTGGGTTGTAGTATGACCACATCCGAGCACGAAAAGAATAAAAAATGCTGCTAAGAGTATTCTCTTTACGACATTGAACATGTTTTCGTAAATTTTTATCACGATATTCGGTTTATAAATTTCTGATAATAACCACTATTGGCACTAAGGTTTTTTTAACGTATGGATCTGTTTTTTTGTTACATTTTTCATCTTTGTCGTAAGGGAATGTTTAAGGGCATTTGTATAAATAAGTGATACTTATCACGTGTTTTTGCCGCCTAAAATTTCTTGACGATACAACCCTCCCGAATCTGCTTCCGGCCGTGGTATTAGCCGTCGGCTTCACGGTGCGCCACCTGATTTTCGGGGTGGTGGATTTTGTCAACACGGAATAAGAATCCGCTCTGATATTTCCCGAAAAAATAGTTTTTTTGCACTCCTAAAAATCAGGGAATATGAGTATTTTCAAGAAAAAAATGGGTGTTTTATCTCGTCGAATTTGCCATCTTTGCCGTTGCGAACTTCTTGATTGATTGGCTGTGCTCGGGTCTCAGTTTACGTAGATCCATTATTGGCGGACTGGTGGGTGGTGTGTTAATGACGATTTTATTTTGGTTCATTGACCAGGGGTTTGCACAAATTAGGAAATCGTCCAAACAGGATAAATCTGAGGAATAAGTTAAAATGTTAATTATCAATAACTATGGAATATAATGACCTGAAAGGTCTCCGCCACAGCGAGCAGCTGGTGGTGGAGCACAAAGACACTGCCGCCGTGTATGGCTCCGGCGCATTGCAACGGCCTTTGCCGTTTGTCATCTGATATTTGCGATGGTGAACTTTATGACTTGATAGCAGATTCAAACCTGCTATTTGCTCATCTCTATTTTATGGCGGATATTTTCTGCCAAAAAATCAGCCACCTTTTCAATCTGCATGCCGGTAACATTGAAGGTAAAGTCATAGTTGCGAGCATCATAACGAGAGGTGTTGGCGACATTCTTCACGAACGTGTCCCGA
>JAEEGG010004042.1_pt1 | contig 35848 bp, 24 predicted proteins | sample 9134161 | NCBI WGS metagenome assembly JAEEGG01 (sample SAMN16246543, study PRJNA631951) | gut metagenome | biome: gut microbiome; feature: rumen; material: CR-attached | host: Bos | place: Iran: Karaj | collected 2018-10
CAATGACTTCTGTCGCTTGGAGCTTTTATGCTTCAGCGCCAGATCCTGTAACTCCAGCAAACTTGATTCTTCTGTTTTATACATTTAAAACGTTGTTTTTGATTCAACGTTTTTCAGGGCAAGACAGCACTTTCCAATGTGCAAGAAGCCCCTGGATACCTATAGTTTATTATAATATATAATATATTATATATTATAATAATTATTATTCATATTATTAGTAGTATAATATTTATTGTTCTTTCTTCCGATTTGTAAGTTACTTCCCATGGCTTGGTGGTCGAAAACACCTTAATGTCACTTTGTCATTTTGTCACTTTGTCATTTTTTAAAAGAAACTGTCTTATCCCAGCACCTTGTAGACATCTATCAGGATACTGGGATATGCGCCAAGCGACTATCGACTAATCAGTGTAATAAATATATACGTTTATTGAATTGTTATCGTTCTTCTCATAGGAATAAGAAGTGGTTCCATTATCATTATTATTATAATATTGATGAGACGTGTATTTCCAGCTTTTTATGAGCTGACCTGTATTCTTTTCAATACCTCCCCAGACAGCTCTGGAATTACTATAATAAGTTAAAGGTAAGTCAGCTGCTGTTATGACATAGGATGACGTTGTTCCTTTTGTGGAACCTTCTGTGATTTCCTGATCTCTCGTAACCTTGAGATTCTTGATAACGGAAAATCCTTGATCATCATATTTCGCGTCAAATGAGATTGTGTAATTATATTCTCCTTGGACACCATAACTAGAGTAGTTTTTTTTCAGGGATCCTGATACACTAAAGTTGCCTCCTGAAGCTGATATGCTCAGGTTACTTACTGGAAAATCTATATCATCGAAAAACCTGCTGTCATTGTGATAACAATTGAAATTGAAGGTTACCTTTTCAATGTTCGTTTTTGGTGTGAATTCTTCCAACAGCCATATATCACGGTAGTATGGCCAGTTGAAGGTTTCAACAACTGTACCGTCTGTATCCTTCAGCCAGAGGATTTTGTCGTTATATTTTAAGACATCACCATTAGCAAGTTCAATATCCTTTCCATCTTCAAAGGTTAAGATGTATGTCTTTTGACTATTGTAACCCCAAGTATTGCCACTCTCCCAGGCATAACCGCTACCAGAACTAGGGCTAAACGTTATCTTGTTGCCGCTGATGGTATAAGTACCTGAAATATATTGGTCACTTGAAGGGTCTTTCCTTTTTAGATTATTGGTTCCACTCTTTCGGGTCACAAAATAGTCGAACCAAGTATATTTGCCATCCTTGGTGAACTCAAAACCGATGACATTATCAACATCCCATGATCCAGAACTGATATGAGCATTATACCATTTACCAATTATTTCCTTTGCATAGTCAATTGCCTCTGGAGCTGCCTGCTTTACAACAATGTTGGTCTTTGCCACGAGTTCTGGATCCAGGTTGCCGTTTTTAGCCTTTTGGATTGCTTCTTCACTGGCACCGGCATAAACTGTGATGATACCAGAGCGCTCACTCTCTGTGCTATTAGGATCGGCATCCACAACGACATTCCATCCTATGGCCGTTTCCTTCCAATCAATCTTCACCCAGCCGTTGAGTTCATCACTCCAATCGATGTCAAGATGGTTTAATTCATAGGAGTGGTCAATCGCTACCTCTTGCTTGCCACCCTTTGCATCAAAAACTACTGATGACGGTGTGGCGCTCACCCAGTATTCAGAGGGTTCTGGCAGAGTCTGTTTAACAACGAGTACAGTAGATTTAAGCACCTTGCCCTTCGAGTCGGTAGCCGAAACGGTTACCTTTCCACTACGCTCCTTGCCAGTCTCGTTCTTTGACAACTTCACGTAAAGGTAGTTCACATCACTGGCAACGGATGCAGAAACCCAGTCCTCCTCAGTCTTGCAAGTGTAATAAAGGTAATTAGTGACAATCATCGCCTTGTAATTACCGCCCGTACCCTCGTCGCCAAGTGACTTGGGGTTCATCTCGATGTAGCCATCTACGGGATTCTCCTCCAATTTTTCCTCGTCGAATTCCGTCTCAACTTCAGTTTCCTCGTCTTTCTTTACTGGCACCGTCTTAGTTGTGCGCTTACCTGTATTGCGGTTCACCACCGTGATTTGCTTCTGTCCAGGCAACTCGGGGTTAGCGATGATATTACCGTCCTTATCGAACACATAGCCGATAATTGTCTTACCGCTTTGGGTGTCGACCATTACCAGAATATTTATCTCCTGGCCATTCTTGTCGTGCGTACGTACCATGTTTGGAATCAGCTCAGCACCACCTTTTTCCAAATCGCCGAAAGCAATGTCGTTCATATAGATGGTGGCAGCATCCTTTCCAAAGTTATCCCAGAAGTTATCAGCAGCTTCCCAATAAATGATATCGAGCCCCTGCATTTTATGGGCTAACTTTGCAGCATCGCGGCCATAGTTTATGAGGTTGCCTGCTACGTTCTGCATGAATGATTTCACATCACCCTTTTTGATCAGATCCTCCGTGGCCTTTACAGCACCAAAGAGATCCTTGCCATAACCAAGTTGCGTACTCATGGGGCTGGCATCAATCACCAAAGCGGCTCCCTTCTCAATCAATTCGGCACCAGCCACAGTGATGTTCTTGCCTGGGGTAATGCCCAGATCACGTGCCTTTTCGCCAAACTCCGGATCGGCATAGTTGTAGACATTGGTGAAAATCTGATTGGCTCGACTATCAAGGTCGCCCTTGCTGAAGTCGTGCCAGAAGTCGTTGGAGTTAGTGTAACCTCGCCGCAAGCTGGCGGGGAGGCCATCATAGATCTCTTTCAATTTCATTGCATCTGAAGTCCATCCAAGATCACGCATAATGGTGACGACTGACTTACGCCCCATTGTTTGTGTCTTCTTGCAACTGAACATAAAGTCCCATGCATCGCTCAGCACGCCTCGTGTCGTCGTAGTGGAACGCGTCAGTACTTCAGAATCCTCCAAACGTTGAAGCGCTTCCTCGTATTGGTCTGCCCGTTCAACGATTTGATCGATCATATCATAGAGGTTTTTGACACCGATTTTACACTTCTCATTATTTTCAATGTCGTCTGGCGTCGCAGAGAAAGGCTCGGTACTGCCTAAGCCCTTTGATGCCATTTGGAAATATGCCCACCGCACCGCACGGATATCGAGCGCATAGGTCACCAGCGCATCAAGGTCGGTTTGGAACTGCTTGGAGGCACTATACTGCGTCACTTTCTTGAAGTCAGTCACCACATCACCCGGTTTCAGGTCAGGATCTGGTATATCACTTTCCTTCGTGCACGAAACGGAAATCAATGCGGTCACGACCAGAATGACCAATGTCAGCAGCAGGTTTAACAGTCTAAAACGCTTATTCATAATCCATGTTTTTAGTGGTTGATACTTATTTGGCAATAATAATATGCTGCAAATATAAGGAAAAAAAACAATACATCGAGGAAAAAGCACGTATTTACATGATTTTAAGAGGTTTTTGTCCTGTAGAATTAAATAAATTAAGTTTTTCGGTATTTCTATTAATGTACCTAATCATCTGTTTTTCTTGTTTCTATCCGTAAGATGCGAAGTTAGCGAAAATGTAACATCAAGAGAGAACTTTTTCAGAAAAATTCTACTTTTAGTCCTATAAAAAAGAAGAATCCATCGCTCGTCAAAAGAGAGTGACGGATTCTTCTTAATTATCCAAAGTCAAACAGACAGCTTATTTATCCCTTCATTTAAAAGAAGGTGGAGCAATCTGGGTCCCCCATTTCTTGTTAGGCTTATCCGAGGTGGTGTATTTCAGCATCGCTCCGTCTGACAGAGCTTCCCAAGGAATCCAGGTTCCCTTGCAAGGCTTGCCATTGATACTCATGGAAGTTATATAGGGCTTGCCGTCCTTCGAACTCTTTTGCACGATGTCCTTACCGTTTGGCAGATGCACGCAAATGTATGGGAACGAGGGAGTGCTTGCAGCAAATCCTGCCACACCAGGAATCTCAGGATAAAGTCCAAGACTTACCCAAACGTACCAGGCTCCCATAGCACCCAGGTCATCATTGCCTGGCAAACCATCTGACACATCCACATAGATTTCATTCAACACGCGGCGGATCACATCCTGTGTCTTCCACGGACAACCAACCCAATTATAAAGCCAGGGAAAGCCAAAACAAGGTTCGTTACCTGAGGCGTACCAATCGTCTCCGTAGTCTGCATCAAGGCGGCGGAAGTATTCCTTTAATCTGACCTCAGCAGAGTCGCGTCCTCCGATGGTTTCGATAAGTTCGCCGATATTGTAGGGAACCATCCAGAAAAAATCCTTATATGTCGCCTCCATAAATCCGTAGCCCAACGGTTTCCAATTCCCGTTCTCGTCGCGCGATTGAATCCATTTCGTCTCAGGGTTATAAAGTCTCTTCCAGAAACGGGTACGTTTCATGTAGAGGTCTGACAAGTCCTTGTCGTTCAGCGCTTTCAGCGCGAACTGAGCAATGGCGAAATCAGCCGACATGAATTCCAGTTGCCTGGAGGCATCCAGATTGCCTGTCTCCAAATAAGCTTGCAAACCCGGTCGTGTTTCGAACTTCTGACATTTTGCACCAGGAACCTCAGCCCCACGCCGCATTACCTTAATAGCAGCATCCTTGTCAAAGTTGTGAGCGCCCCATATCCACGTGTTTGCAACGATGATACTCGACGGATCGCCTTCCATAATATTCGTTTCATAGTTTGCAACTACCCAACGAGGGAAAGAACCTCCCCCTTGCTCAGCAAAATCAATATGGGATTGCGCAATGTCGCCTGCCACATCAGGCTCAAGCATCGTCAAAAGCTGGGTCTGTGTGCGGTAAGTATCCCAGTTGCTGAATCCTGTATACTGGCGGGATCGCGACTTGTGGACTTGCTCATCCGCCCCCATATACTCGCCGTTGGCATCGCTTGCCAGACTAGGATGGATGAGGGCATGATAGAAATGCGTATAGAATTGGGTGATACGGCTTTTGTTCTCACCGTCCACCTCAATGCGACCCAAGTAATCATTCCATTTGTTCTCTGCACGTTCCACGACCTGATCGAAATCCCATCCCAGGTTGTCAGCTTTCAAGTTTTCTCTGGCATTTTCTATGGAAACATAAGATAGGGCAAATCGATAAAGGAGCGTCTTCTGCTGATTGGTATCGAACGTGAACCAAAAGCCTGACTTAGGGCCTTCCACAAAATTAGAGCCTGCAATAATTTTGTCCTGACGCCAGATACCACGTAACGACGAGGGCACATTGAATTCTCCTACGATATAAACCTTGTAAGGCGTAGGATAGTCTCTTCCACAGAAACTTCCACCCGTAGAATATCCTTCAAAATGATTAGCATCAGTCATGGCTACTGCTGCCTGATAAATGGGAGTGGAAGCCAGACCTGAACCAATGATGACCGTCCCCCTATCCGCATCCTGAGGAAACGTGAAACGTCCCATGCCGGAACGCTCTGCTACCGTCAATTCAGCCAACACATCCCCATTGACTTTTGCCTGATAATATCCCGCATGTCCGTGTTCGTCTGTCACAGTATACTTAGCGGAGCGTATGTCATTGGGAGATTTTGTCAGGTCGCCTTTTAGGGGGAACATTGGGAAATTTCCCAGATTGTAGCAACCGCCACCACTGTATTGATTTGCCACAAAACCTGAGTTCTTCTCAAAGTAAGTGGGAGTGAACTGTACCATCCCATGAGGATAGGTGGCCCCTGGGCAAATGTATCCTGAAGCAAGTCCATATGTGGTACCTGAACCTATTAATGTATTGACCAAATGGGCATAATCGGTGCTGGCCGATACGGAGAATGTAAATGAAGCAAGGAAAAACATGCTTACCAACATTCTTATGCTAGGGATAAGTGAAAAATGGGAATACGTGTTCATGTTGATTAAAATAAAACTGGTGCCATGATTTCCTCTCGTGGCACCAGAAGTCTATTGACAAATAAATTATTCTAAATGAAGAAACTATTTACAAGTTGGGATTAATCTTATTCCACTCGCTGATAGGAGGAACAATGTTCAAGGTTACCAACTCGTCACGCATTTTGCACAAATGCTCGTAGCTTGCATCCAACTTGGCATTTTCTTCAGGAGTACCCTGAGGAACCTTGTATGTGCAACCGTTCTTGTCCAACGTGGTATCCATTGCCATCATGATATGATTGTACTTACCTGTATTGACATAGGTACCAGCAGGATATCTGAAAGGCTCAGCGCCCATCACGCTTGCAATCATCTGAACACTCAACAAAGCTGGGCTCTGGAAAGAAGAACGGCCACGCAACTTGATGATGGCAGCACCACCCTGCGTAACATCCTTCTTCATCTGTTCCCATTCCTCTTCAGGAAATTCAGGAGTACCAACGATATCCGTCAGTTTGCGTCCAGCAATTGTTACTGCACTGCCGAATACTGCCATCTGCTCACCATGGCCACCAAACGTATGGGCACCGACTACTTGATTCTGCATCACATTGAATTTCTTAGCCAATGCGCTCTGGAGACGAGTGGAATCAAGGGCTGCCAAAGTAGTAACCTGACCTGGTTTCAAACCACTGTACAGCAGAGTAACCAAACCAGTCAAGTCAGCAGGATTGAAGATAATGACAACATGTTTTACATCAGGACAGTACTTCTTGATGTCCATACCCAGACCTTCTGCAATCTTGCAGTTGCCAGCCAGCAGATCCTCACGTGTCATACCCTCTTTACGAGGTGCACCGCCACTGGATATAATATACTTAGCACCTGTGAAAGCAACAGCTGGATCAGCAGTTGCTACAATATTTGCATCTGCAAAACCGGATTGACGCATCTCCTCAGCTACGCCCAAAGGACCAATTTCAGGAGGGAACACATCATAAAGGCAAATGTTTGAAGTCAAGCCGAGCATCAAAGCGCTCTGGGCCATGTTAGAGCCGATCATACCACCAGCACCAACAATCACAAGTTTTTCGTCAGTTAAGAATGCCATGATAATTTTGTTTTATTTAATTGGTTATCTGTTTTTTCACGACAAATATATTCAAAAATATCGATTTTAGCAAACATTTCTTGAATATTTTTTCATTTGTCAGCATTATATACACTTTTGACAAGTACGATTAGCAATCAGAGCTGTTTGCAGATACGGTTAACGAACCATCACTTTACGTCCATTCACAATATAGATGCCTGGGCGAAGCTGAGAAAGAGAAGTCGCTTCTAAGCACACGCCCTGCAGGGAATAGATACGCCCAGAGAACTCATCAGGCAAAACACGAAGTACACCTGTCGACAAGTCCACCGCCACCCCTTGAGCTGTTGTCTCCTTACCCGTTGCATCCGAAAAACGGATATTTTTCAGGACCAGGCTTTCGTTTCCTGAAGGTGCATCATTGCGTGACAGAAGCAAAGTGAAGAGATTACCTGTGCCAGCAGAGATGCTCTGTTGGGTAGGGGAATAAGAAAGGACACGAAGGTTCTCTGCAGAGAACTGAGTCAGCATGATATTGTAATCACTGATCCGGTCGCCCGCCTTGAGACTTCCTTCCTGGTAAATCACGCCATCAGGCAAGAGCATATCCATTTGGAAACCGCAACAGACACTGGGTGATTCACTCTCCAAAGCGACTTCAACCTTCCACTGACGAGTATCCTGAGCCACCACACTTATTCTGACATTGTCCTCCGCATGAACATTGCTTGCGACTGACACGATCATTAGGATTGCATATATAAATAGCCTTTTCATCGTCTCTTAACGAATAATGATTTTCTGATTGTTTACCACATAAATGCCACGAGGCAGCCTCAAGCTGGATTTTCCAACAGGCACGTTACACAAACGGACAAGTCGACCATCCAAAGAGTATACATGCAGGATGGTGGCCTCTGAACTTTCTATTTGCAATGAGGAACCACCGCGAACACCCAAGTTTGCAATCTCGCTTATGCCTGTTGCAGTCATCTCCATACGAACTGAGCAAGCGCTCAGCCGTTCATCTTCACCTTCCTCATTTACCAGCATTGCATTTCCAACACTCATCGTAAGCAGACCATTAGGAACGTATTCGTTGCTATCCAACATCAAGTGGAAAACATTCGTGCCCAATGGCATCAGATCGTGGGCAGAAGCATACACGCTCACTCGGAACCTGTTATCTGCCAATTCTGTCACTTGCATTGCGGCACCAGCCCATGTGGAAGGAAGGGCCACGTCACTAAGAGTCATGCCCTTTGGCAACGTCACATCGAACTGAACGCCACTATAGGCTGCCCCATCTTCCAGTTCCAAAGTGACAGGCATATCGGCAGTCAAACCTTGCTGAAGCGTGATGGGAGTCAAACTTATGCGTGCGTCTGCTTCGGACAAACGCATACGATGCATAGAGCTCACTTGTTGCTGACCGACCAGATTCAGCACATACATCGCGTCTGCAATGGTGATGATCTCATTGCCGTCAGTATCCGCCTGACTGAACTCGAAGTCCTCATTCTCGATACCCAAGATGAAGTTCAGAATACATACGACATCAGAGGTGGTGATGAAGCCATCCTCGTTCACGTCACCCAACGTTATCTCAGCATTCTCATCATCTTCCAGATAATCCGTTCCTGCGTATCCCAGTTGGTTGGACAGATAGTCATAAATGTAGTTCGCACGCTCTCTGAGCCACGTCTTCGAGTTGGAAGTGACATTCTGATACGTAGAGGCATCGCCTGCTCCCCATTTTGTATGGTCGTGGCTAAAGGAAGGTGCAACGTACTCATAATAGTCATCGCAATACTCAATCAGTTCCTCCAGATGGTTCTTCATGAAGTCTGTCCAGACGCGATAGTATGCACGGTTGGTAGCATCACCACTATAGCGCAGATCTCTGACGAAGCCTGTCCAATCCATCTCCATGTTATGGCCCGACCAATAGTCTCGCTGGGCGTCCACGCGGAAATAAGTTCCAGATTGCTCGTAACCAAACGCCCAATCCAAGTCCCAGGCAGGCCCCCAGATATACTTGCTTTCCGGATCCATGATGTTTTCATTGTAGAGATACGTGCTTTTGGGATGCATGAACTCAAAGTTCTCTATCAAGTCGTTCACGAAAAGATAACGGGCAAGAAAATCCACATCCACATACTTGCTGATGTCCTCTCCGTTATACAAACCTGTCGTGAAGGAATTGAAATGAGTACGGATATCGTCGAAGGACAGGTTCGTTTCCGGATTCGCCTCGTCGAATTCTGGTTGCTTGATGTTGACAGGAACCTGATAATTGGAAGTCGTGAACTTGTAGGCCTCATCGTAGTAAGAATCCAACTCCAAGAGAACCGCATTCGATTCATCGTCCAAATCGATACTGTTGTTGCTCAAGCCTATCTTTTCCGTCAGGTTGTAGGAGCCACGATAGTTTCCGTTGATATACAACTCTACAGGAATCTCGTGATTGGCAGCGGCAACGCCAACCATTTGAGCAGCTCGCTGGCCGATAGCATTACTTGTCATAGACTCACGCTGCGCGTTGGCTATCAGGTTCCAATTCTTTCCTTTGGACAAACCAAGCACTTTCACCTTGTCATCGAACTTCAAGCGATAAGGACTCTTGCCCCACTCGCCAGCCCAACTACTGTTTCCTCTGCCTCGAATATGCACAGGCATCGTTTGCAAGCTTGGGAAAACTCCTGCGCCATCAATCCAGATAAGCGCATCCCAATAACGGCTCTTGCTGCTGATCATCGTGCCGTCCATCGTGTTTATATGAATGGCAGGCACGTTGTACTCTCCCTTGGGATGATCCGTCAAAAAGTCAACCTGCACGTTATAATCACGTCCCAACGGATATTCCACCAGTTTGCCTCCAAGTGTCTTCCGCAGGATGGTATGCCCACGATGAGCCACCGTGTAAATCACATCGCTTTCAAAACGAGGTCGACTCACTTTGCTCACTTGCAACTCTTTGCCAATGTAGGCACTCGCGTCCTCATCGCTGGTCTTGAACGAGGCAGTCAGTCTTCGTCCGATTCCTATGACTTTCAGGCTGATGATGCCGTCCTCGCCTATGATGCCTTCTGAGTCGCCAATCAACTGTTCATTAAACTTGTTGTTGAACTTGAAGGAGGTGAAGGTGGGCAATTCAGGAGCAACTGCGCTGACGGAATCTACCTCATAAGGTTTGAACGTTTTCTGAGTTCCGTCTTCCAACGTCAATTTCACGCCCGTTTCATCTTGCGCCAGGCTCTTGAGATAAATCTGGGGATAAGCCTCCACTTTGCCGTCTGCACGATAGAGATATACGATGTCGCCTGTCAACGGTTCCAAGGTCTCGCCATCCATCACCACCACTCTGCATCGATCTGATACATTGGAGCCATCCCTTGCGGTAACTATCACGTAAGCAATGCCTGGAGCCACAGCCGTCACCTGTCCGTTGGCATCCACCGTCACGATGCTCTCGTCCGAACTTGACCAATCCACGTTTTTGTTCGTAGCATCTTTCGGCTCTATCGTATAGGTCAACGTCGTGGTTTCACCTGAAAACAAGGTAATGCCCTTAGGACTCAGGGAGATCTCTTTCACGTAGCTCTTCAGCGACTCTGCATCGAATTCCTCGAAGACGATGTTTGAGCCGTTGTCGTTGGGAGCGCTACCGTTGTTCCAAGTAGCAATCACGTCTGCGTTTCCAAAGTCATTCCAACAGGATTGTTCCACGCCAGGGAAATAGAAGTTATAGCCTCCAAATCGGTTGGTCGACAGCATGAAGACGTCCGATCCACCTTTGCGTGTATCAGGAACCATCTCTACGTACGTCTGGTTTTCGCTGCTGGACAGATAAGCATGACAGGACGCTCCTGTACTGAAATTGTAGACGCGGAAGCCATTCGACTTGTTCCCTGTGAATGCCCACAGGTGAGCAGGCGTGACTTTATCTGTTGCTTCACAGCGCAGACGGGTTCCGTCCATGTAGATCTTCTTGTTCCCTCGAATCGTCATCGTGTAGTAAACGGTCCTGTCGTGCAGTTCTCCGTTCACCAACTGAGTGGGGATGAAAGGAATGTCACTATAGGCGGGGTACAGTTGGAACTCTGCCGCATGCCAATAGACGCGGTAGCCATAGTTTTCGAAACCTGTGCAGTCTGTGGCTGCCACACGTATGTACTTGTATTTCGATGTCAGGGAGAACACATCAGAATAGGTGGGAGTCACAGGACCTTCAAAGGGGAAATCAACTGTAGTAACAGACGTCCACTTCTTCGCATCGTTACTGGCCTCCACAAGCATCTGCGTAGGATGGTCATTGGGAGTGTTTCGACGCAACATGTAGATCACCATGTGACCTTCGAAGGCTTCCTTCAACTCCACCTGCAGATAATGATATCTGTCACTTACCTGATTGTGCCAATCCGTGTGCCAAAAAGTGTTGGCATTCCCGTCTATCAGATACTCCAAGTGCCGGCCCTCGTCCCTGTCGCTGGCATTACTGCTCAGCTGCCAGGCCTCACTAATGAGAGGGAGGCCCAATTCCTCATCTGCCCTCACACTCATTCCAATCAGCATTGCCAGGCAACACCAGATTATTCTCAACTTCATATTTCTTCTTTTCGTTATTTTCTGCTTCTTATGGTCAATTTCAGCCTGCAAAATTATGGTTTTTTCGTCTATTTTCCAAAACTTCCCCCTGTTGTTTCTTTGATTTCGACGTTATCAGGGGGCAATCCCTCAGTTCTTCAGCACTTTCTTTTCCCCAACGATATAGAGGCCTGGATTCAACCCGTCTGCATCGCTGGCATTTTGCTTCACCCGTTTCCCGTCGATGGAGTAGACGGCTTGAGAGGTCTTCTCGCCTTTCACTTCTGATATTGCGTTCTCGCCTGTGGAGATGCAGGAGAAGACCTGCAACTCGCTGATGTTCCAATAGACCTGACTCTGCTCAGCGCCCTTCACGACCATTCTCAGGTAGCGGGCAGGCGTATCCAGCACGATGACGGGCGAGTAGTATTCGCCTGCCACGACAACTCCAGGGAACCCATCTGTGAACTCTGCCACCTCTGCCCATGAATCCTCGTCCTCTGGCGTGTTCGTAGCCAGGATGATAATGTGGTTGGGCGTGTTTATCATCGACATCGTGGGGTTCGTCACCACGCCCACTTTCTCCAGATTACGTCCCAGGAAGTACAGTTGGACAGCTTTCTGCTCCGTCTTCAAATCCATCTGGATGTACTGGTTCAAGTTCGAAAGCGGAGTCTTGTTGTTTGCATCTGAGTGGAAATGCGTTGCGCCATCGCCATCCAGAAGCATCGCTACCGTCATATCCATTGTTGGGAAATTCCAATGGCAGTTGTCGCTCAGTTGGTCGACACTCGTCAGCAGCTTGGCATTATGGTCTGGCACATAGCCGCTCTCGTCGTCATAGACAGTCGCTCTCACTTCCTCTGACAGCCAGTCAAGCAATTCCTGATGCCATTTCTCGTAATCCTTGAAAGTATTCCTGTGGCCAAAGCCGTGAAAACCACCAGGATAGACATGCAGGCTGACAGGTACGTTCTTGTTTATCAATGCCTGAGCGTAATCCAAACTATTCTTCACAGGCACCAGCTCGTCTGCTGCACTCACCACGACGAACGCCTTGGGAGTGGAGGACTTCACCTGTTTCTCGTTGCTGTAGCGGTTGACGAGCGAGGCTGGAGGATTGGCGCCCAGCAGGTTGTTGCGCGATCCCATGTGGGTAAAGGACTCGTTCATCGTGATGACTGGATACAACAGAATCTGGAAATTGGGCCTTGTAGCAGTCGAGAAGGAATGGGTGGCGAGTGTGGCAGCCAAATGTCCTCCAGCCGAACTTCCCATGATGCCTATTGCCTCAGGATCTATCTTCCATTCCAAAGCATGCTCTCGCACGATGCGCATCGCCTGCTCAGCGTCTGCCAAAGGAACTTCTGATCGCCCGCCAGGCATACGATACTTCAGGACAAAGCCCGCGATGTCATAGTCGTTGAACCACTTTGCGAAGTCCGTTCCCTCGTAATCCATCGCCAGCCCCTGATAGCCGCCACCTGGGCAAACAATCACAGCCTTTCCGCAACTGTTCAGGGGAAGATAGCCGTAGAGAACAGCGCTCGCACGGTCGTAATCCTTATTGTCTGTTCCATCCCAAATCTTGTACTCTACCGTCCGATACGTTTGGGCATTCACAAATACTGATACCGTCAAACCAACCAATGTCAGCAAAACTGAATTCAAAAATCTTTTCATGGTTCCGTCATTTTATGCATTATTATCGCGCAAAATTACAAAACATTTCACAAAACACAAAACTTTCCCTCGAAAATTATCTCCCTGCCCCCCAAGGAAACTTTTCAGGAATCCTGACAAAATCGTTGCCAAGCACACCTCTTCACTACCCCGCCAAAAAGACAACACGTTGAAAGGGCAAAATCAACACGTTGAGTCAGCGGTTTCAACACGTTGATTCCGTCAACTCGACACGTTGAATCTCGCGACGCAACACGTTGCCTCCCTCAAGGCAACTATTTGACAATATGCCAGTAATGCGTAACTCTATAGCAATCAAAACATTACGGGATACAATCCGTTAAATGGAATCACACCTCTCAACGCGTTCTCAGCCATCCTCTGAAAGGAGATGACCTCTCTTTTCAAAAATCCTGACAAAACGAACCTCTCCTTACCAGATGCCGTCTATCGAGTCAACCCGCAGATTGGAAACAGTCAGATTGGTGCCCCAAAAACGCAGCCCCTCCTGATTGTCTGAGAGACGCCGCTCGAGAGAATAGCTGTACAGCCCCTCGTCCACAAAAACCTCCACGCTGGTCCTGTCGATATAAACATTGAGAGTAAGGTCCATGCTGGTGGGATCCTCAGGCGAATAGAACTGACCGTTGATGTTGTTGAAATTGCTGTCATAGTCGACGATGTTCTGCCCGTTGAGTGAAAGGCCAGCGCTCGTGCGATGATTCAGATGGAGGGTTGCTTTCAGATGGAGGCAATCAACAGGTGAGAACAACGCCATCGCCTTGTTGGCATCCTCTGCCTTCTGCACGCCTTTGGAGTCATAACGATTGTGAAGCAGCTGCTGAACCTCTGCCACAGGCTGGCTCGTCAGGCGGATTCCATCGCGGGTAGTGCGCAGCTTCAACTCTGTGGGCAGAAGCATCATGCCGTTGAAAGGCATGCCTGGATGGCTGAGTCTGCCCCACCCCAACTGGATGCGGCGTCCGTCTGGCACATGATTGAAGGTCTGGGCAGCATAGATACTGCCTGTGGTGAAGCGGTATTTGCCTGACTCTGGGGTAAAGACTCGTCCATCGAAACGGCCTATCATGTAGGTGTTGCTGGCGCCATACATTATCCACCTGGTATTGTTCGAGTCGCCATCCACAGGGAGTTCAAACAAGTCTGGGCACTCCCAGAATCCAGTCACGTGACTCTGGTAGTCCCATTCCTTCAGGTCAGAGGATGTGTAGATGCTGTGCCCGTCTCGCTCGTTGAGCACCATCACCCAATGCTTGCCTGGCTCATACCAGAAGAGTCGAGGATCGCGCGTATCATGGGACTGCCATTTCTCGTGGGAATCCACCACAGGATTCTTCTCGTACTTCCTCAGCGTCATTCCTCCATCCAGGCTGTAGGCGATGCATTGAGCCTCGCGATCGCTTCTGTCAGCTGTGTAGGCGTAAACAAGGGGAGGATTCTTCCTGCTGCCAAAACCTGAAGTATTCTTCTCGTCGAAAACGGCTGAACCTGAGAACATTGTGCCCAACTCGTCAGGGAACAGGACATCGCCGTGTTCCTTCCAATGAATCAAGTCAGGACTTGTGGCATGCCCCCACGTCATGTTCTCCCAATCGCGCTCAAAGGGATTGTGCTGATAGTAAAGGTGATAGAGACCTTTATGATAGACGAGACCGTTGGGATCGTTTATCCATCCTCTGCGTGTAGTGAAATGGAACTGAGGTCGATTCTTCTCGCAATACATCTGACTCTGTCCCACGATCGTATCTGACTGATAGCAGCGGCTGAGCGACTCTTGAGACCCTTCATATAATAAGGTAAGCGTCTTGCCTTTGTAGGCTGAAAGGTCCTTGAACACCCAATACTCAGGTTCCCCCTCAGCAATCCTGACGACCACAGAAAGGTCATCCACACCCTTAGCCTTCAGCTGGAGGCGCTTGCGGTCCACTTGATGCGAGATGGGAATGTTCAGGTACTGACTCTTCACCTTAAAGGTCAGCTCTGCGGCTTCAGACACGAGGATGGAAGCCAACAAAAACGTGAGAAAAGAAAGCTTCTTCATAAGAAAATCCGTTTGCTTGCAGACAAAGATAGGAAAAAAAGAGGAGAATGTGAAAGGCGAAAGCAGATTTCAGAAAACTTTTTTCCTTTTTTTGTTTGAACCTCGATGAATCTTCTGTAATTTTGTGGGCAAATAAATGAGAATCGACCAAACATGAACCCAAAAATCATCTGCGAAAGAGTGGAGAAGCTGCGGGCTTTCCTGCGTGAGCATCAACTGGATGCCTACATCTTCCCCAGCACGGACCCTCATTGTGGCGAATACATTCCTGACCATTGGATGACACGTGAATGGATCAGCGGCTTCAACGGCTCGGCTGGCACAGCAGTCGTCACCCTGCAGGATGCCGCCCTTTGGACTGACAGCCGCTACTTCCTGGCAGCCTCAGAACAACTGGAAGGCACTCCCTTCCAATTGATGAAACTGAAGATTCCTGGCACGCCCAGCATCGCAGAATGGTTGGGTCAGGTGCTCCCCAAGAACAGCATCGTGGGAATGGATGGATGGGTGAACACCATTGCTGACATTCGCGGCATGAAGGAGGAACTGGAGTTCCAAGGATTGAAACTTGAGCTGGGAAACGATCCCGCAAAGCGACTTTGGGAGGGCAGGCCCGCTTTGCCTGATGACCAGATAGAAATTCATCCCTTGAAGTTCGCAGGTGAGACCACAACATCGAAACTCTCACGGCTCAGGAAAGAACTGCTTGCCCTGCATGCTGAAGGCACTATCGTGAGCCAACTGGACGAGATAGCCTGGCTCTGCAATCTGCGAGGGAAGGATGTTCATTGCAATCCTGTCTTCGTGAGCTACATGATTGTGACCCAGCAGAATGCGACGCTCTACATCTCTCCAAAGAAAGTGACTGAGGAGGTGAAGGCTTACCTGAAGGAACAGAACATTTTGCTGAAGGAATACGAGGAAATCCTGGATGACCTGAAACTCTATCCTCAGCCTTCCCTGATGATTGATCCCTCCACAAGCAACTGGGAACTGATTGCCCATCTACCAAAAGCGTGCCACCTGGTGGAACATTCTTCCATCATCGCTCCCATGAAGGCCATCAAGAACGAAACGGAGATTCAGGGTTACAGAAATGCCATGTTGAGGGATGGCATCGCGATGGTGAAATTCCTTCATTGGCTCGAGACGGCCCTAAGAACAGGTCAAGAAACTGAACTCTCTGTGGACAAGAAACTGACTTCCCTAAGGGCTCAGCAGCCTCTCTATCGTGACATCAGCTTCGACACCATCGCAGGATACGGCCCTCATGGTGCCATCGTACACTATGAGGCAACGTCAGAGACAGACATCCCACTGGAACCACATGGGCTACTCTTGCTGGACAGTGGCGCCCAATATCAGGATGGAACGACAGACATAACACGTACCATCGCCCTTGGCCCCCTGTCAGAACAGGAGAAGATTGACTACACGCTGGTGCTAAGAGGACATATCCGTCTGGCTATGTGCAAGTTCCCTGCAGGAAGTAGTGGCACTCAGATAGATGCTTGCGCCCGCTATGCCATGTGGCAGGAAGGTGTCAACTTCCTTCATGGAACAGGTCACGGCGTAGGGAGCTACCTGAACGTGCATGAAGGGCCTCATCAGATCCGTATGAACTACATGCCAGCTCCCCTGTGTGCCAACATGACGGTAACGGACGAGCCAGGCATTTATCGTGCTGGAAGTCATGGCGTACGCATCGAGAACACCATGTTGATTACACCTTATTTAAATAATGAATTTGGAGAATTCCTGCAACTGGAGGCATTGACTCTCTGCCCCATCGACAAGACTCCTATCGTGCGTGAAAGGATGCAGACAGATGAAATCCAGTATCTCAACGAGTACCATCAGCGGGTTTATCGCGAATTGGCACCTCATTTGAATGATGAAGAAAAGGCTTGGCTAAAGAAAGCCTGCGCCCCTCTTTAAGAAACACAACACAAAGATATGGCTATTATAAAGACTCTGAAGGGGATGCCCGCTCCCCGATTTGGCAAACATTGCTACTTCAGCGAAGGTGCCGTGATAGTGGGAGACGTGGAAATGGGAGATGACTGTACGGTTTGGTTCAATGCCGTAGTACGTGGGGACGTGCATTTCATCAAGATAGGCAATCGAACCAATATCCAAGACAACTCCTGCATCCACACGTTGAATGGGAAAGCGCCCTGCATTCTGGGTGATGATGTGACTATTGGACACAGCGTGACTCTGCATGGGTGTGAAGTGAAAGATGGTGCTCTGATTGGCATGGGAGCTACTGTGCTGGATCATGCCGTCGTGGGAAAAGGTGCCATCGTTGCTGCAGGAGCATTAGTGCTGAGCAATACACAGATTGGCGATGGCGAATTATGGGGAGGCGTGCCAGCAAAGTTCATCAAAAAAGTGGATGCTGAACAGGCACAAGCCCTCAACAAGACGTATGCGAGACATTACATAGAATACAGCGACTGGTTCCGTGAAGCAGACAGTAATCCAGAGAACACACAAATCATCACAACCAGTGAAGACTACAAATCCTTCACTTCCTGATGAGCATAAAAAAACATTGTCCTAATTGTCTCAATTGTCACGCAGAGAGGAAAGTCTCTATCATCTGAAAGATTTTATCAGCTGCCCCTGCATTGGATTCAATATAGTGCTTACCAATAGCACCACACTGCTGACGCAATTTTTTCTTTGACATCAGACGACTGACTACCGCATTGAAAAGGGTTTGACCCGTAATCTCAAAACAACCTCCCAATCGAAGCAAATCCTGCGCTTCGCGGAAGCCCTTGTTGTTAGGACCTATCAGCACAGGAATCCCATATACTGCAGCTTCAGGCACATTGTGAATCCCTGCTCCAAAACCGCCTCCCACATAAGCTACATGAGCATAGCGGTAAATACTGCTCAAGAGACCGAAACAATTGATAATCAAACAATCTGCCCTACTCACATTATCCTCCGTAGCTTCCGTATAACGAAGACTTGGACGCTTAAGTTTATTCTCTATCTGCGTTAGATGTTCCTCACTTATCACATGAGGTGCCAGAATCAGTTTCATGCCAGGATGGGCATTGAAATAGGGAACAATCAAATCCTCGTCAGGAGCCCAACTACTGCCTGCGACAAACACGAAAGGTGCATCACTGGCAAATCTCTCCAGCAAAGGAAGATCCTTTGCCTGATGACAGATATCCAAGACACGATCAAAACGAGTATCACCAACGACAGTCACATTGTCACGTACATCTCGCAAAGAAAGCAGTTGTCGACTCTCCTCGTCCTGAACAAAGAAATGAGTGACATAGCGAAGCACCTTAGAATATCCCTTTCCATACCAACGGAAGAACACTTTGTTGGGGCGGAAAATACTGCTGACACTATACACGGGAATTTTCCGACGATAACAAGTCTGCATGAAGTTGAGCCAAAACTCATATTTGATGAAGAAAGCCATCTCAGGATGAACCAGACGGAAAAAACTGAGCACATTGCCAGGCGTATCAAAAGGCAGATAGCAAATAACATCTGCCCCCTCGTAATTCTTGCGGACCTCGTAACCTGAGGGACTGAAGAACGTCAACAGAATCTTGTATTCAGGGTGATCACGACGGAATCTTTCCATCAGAGGACGACCTTGTTCAAACTCACCCAATGAGGCAGCATGGAACCACACATAACGGGCATTCTTGTCAATCTGATGACGCAGAATACGGAAGGTGTTAATGTGGCCTTTCGTAATTAGACGAGCTTTTTTGTTGAAGAGAGACGCCACAATGACGCCAAACATATAAAGGTAGATAGCCAAAGAATACATTACCAGGACGTCGCTTTAACCTAAAGTATCAATTGCGAACTGCATCCTGCGCAATGTCTCCTCCTTACCCAAGAAGGCTGACAACTCATACATGTCAGGACCTTGGCCCGCACCCACAAGGCAGATACGCCAAGCATTCCAGGGACGCAACCCATTTTGCTCCACCCAAAGATCAATCACAGCCTTCTGGCCTTCCACGCTGAAATCTTCAATCGATGAGAGAACTTGAATGAACTGAAGCATCTCAGACGCTGTCTCTTCCTTCCAATTCTTCTTGATAAACTTATCCTCTCGATCAAATGATTCAGGGGCAACGAAGAAGAATTTGGTAAGAGGCCACAAATCGCTGACAAAACTGATGTTACGCTTATGTTTGTTACCTTGACCATCCACGTATTCGATGACCTTAAGTTTCATCATGTGAACCACCTCTGCTTCCTTCTGGGGAGTAGATTCAATACCTTGTTCCTTCAACAGTCTATCAAAAGAAGGCGTCCAAGCCTCATCGGGTTGGCGAATCAAATACTGATGATTAAACCAAGCCGCCTTAACATAATCAAACTTAGCACCGTTCTTGCTGCATTTGCTCAAGTCAAAAAGCTCAACCATCTCATCCAAGGACATCAATTCTTGATCATTTCCAGGATTCCAACCTAGCAGGGCCAGAAAGTTCAACACGGCTTCAGGCAAATAACCCTTCTCTCTGTAGCCACTGCTTATCTCACCACTCTTTGGATCATGCCACTCAAGAGGAAATACGGGGAATCCTAACTTGTCCCCATCACGTTTACTTAACTTACCGTTGCCGATAGGTTTCAGCAACAGGGGCAAATGCGCAAATCTGGGCATTGTGTCTGCCCACCCAAATGCATCGTACAACAAGACATGCAAAGGTGCACTAGGAAGCCATTCCTCGCCACGGATAACATGGCTTACCTCCATCAGGTGGTCATCCACAATATTTGCCAAATGATAAGTAGGCAACTGATCAGCACTCTTGAACAGCACCTTGTCATCAAGAATACTACTATTGATGTGAACCTCACCACGGATCATATCATCTACCACCACATCAATACCCGGCTCAATCAGGAAACGAACCACATACTGTTGTCCTTCTGCTATCATTTCCTGAACTACTTCAGCAGGCAAAGTCAGCGAGTTTTTCATCAACTGGCGAGTGCTGGCATCATACTGGAAATTATCTATTTCCTTACGCTTCGCCTCCAACTCCTCTGGGGTGTCAAATGCGATGTAAGCTTTGCCCTTGTCCAAAAGCTGCTGTACATATTCTTTATAAATGCCCCTGCGTTCACTCTGGCGATAAGGACCATAGTTGCCGCCGAAACCTACACCTTCATCAAACTTTATACCCAACCAATGAAAAGACTCTATGATGTATTCCTCTGCACCAGGTACAAAACGACTTGAGTCTGTATCCTCGATACGGAAAATCAAATCACCACCATGTTGTTTCGCAAAAAGATAATTATACAGGGCTGTTCGCACGCCACCAATATGAAGAGGTCCAGTAGGGCTAGGGGCAAAACGAACACGAACTTTTCTGTCAGACATGTCGATTTTTTTAATATTTTACGCAAAAGTACAACATTTTTTTCACATAAAAGATATTTTTTCGTATTTTCGCATTCGATAAGGTATTAACGAATAGGAATTGCAAAGAAATCGACATGAGCAGATACAATCATCATACACGTCTGAAAGCAAAAGATTATTTCTATAGGATAGGTGCTTCCATAGCTACCATAGCCATTTTGGTTCTATGCATGCCAGGTGAAGGATACAACATCTTCAACTACAGCTATAGTGTAGGGGAACCGTGGGATTATTCCACCATCATTGCAAAAGACAGTTTTCCTGTGCTGAAATCCGAGGAGACTCTAATGAGAGAAAAAGATAGTCTAAAGAATTATTACGAGCCTTATTTCCGTATAGAGCAAACTGTGAAAGAGCAACAAATAGTTGCCTTCACAAAGGATTTTAAAGAAAACTTACAAGGACAAGTTCCCACCTACTATCTGAAACATTTGATAGACAAACTCTCCGAATTGTATGATCATGGAGTCATGGCAACAGACGATTACGAGAAGCTGATAACAGAAAAGACGCGATATGTCCGTGTTTTTGCCCAAAACGAATCCAGCGCCCGAAGCGTACAGAACCTCTATACTGCTAAATCAGGCTACGAATTCCTGATGTCAGAGGAAGACAGTACACGCTACAACCACGCTATGCTGCTGCGATGCAATCTCAGCAGATTCGTATCCTGCAATTTGACCTATGATGTGACGAAGTCTGAACAGCAACGTGAAGAGATAGATAATATGCTGGTACCTTACATGGGCCAGGTACAAGTAGGACAAAAGATTGTGGCTGAGGGAGATATCGTAGACGAATATACCTATAATGTGCTTCGCTCAATGGAACAATATCAATTGGGGCGAACAAAAAGTGCTACAGAGAAATTGTCAATCACAGGAGGGCACGTCATTTATGCTATGCTTATGGTGCTTTTACTGCTTTTCTATTTCGAGCAATTCCGCAGCGACTATCTTCGTGAAATGCGATATCCTTGCCTGGTCCTTTCGATGTTTATTCTATTCCCTTTGGCTACTTACTCTCTAGTAAGCAACCATCTGATGAGTGTATATGTGATACCCTATTGCATCATGCCTATTTTCGTTCGAGTCTTTATGGATTCACGAACAGCTTTCATCACACACCTTATCACGATCCTGACTTGTGCAGTAGTCCTGAAAAATCCTTTTGACTTCATTCTTGTACAAACTACAGCAGGTCTAGTGGCCATCTATAGTCTTCAACAACTCTCGCAACGATCAGATCTGTTCCGTGCATGTGTCTTTGTGATAGCAGCATCGGTGTTGTCATATTTTTGTTTGGAACTCATTCATAGCAAGATTTTCTCTAATGGTGGAGTAGACAAATGGACGTATATCTATCTCTGCATTGCTGGCGTTTTGTCACTTATCGCATATCAATTGCTGATACCTATTGAACGTATTTTCGGATTTACCTCGAATGTGACGTTGGTGGAACTCTCCAACATTAACAACACCGTATTGCGCCGTCTCTCAGAAGAGGCACCCGGAACCTTCCAGCACAGCATGCAAGTTGCCAATCTGGCAGCAGAGATTGCCAATAAAATTGGAGCCAAAAGCCAATTGGTAAGAACAGGCGCACTCTACCACGACATCGGAAAACTGGAAAATCCTGTTTTCTTCACGGAGAACCAAAACAGCACAAATCCTCATGATGGAATAACCTACGTGCAGAGTGCACGCATTATCATCCAACATGTGGACGATGGATTAAAACTGGCAGATAAATATAAGCTTCCCTTAGTAGTCCGCCAGTTCATCTCTACCCATCATGGAACAAGCATGACCAAATACTTCTATGTTTCGTTTAAGAACAAGTTCCCTGACCAACCTGTGGACAAGAGCCTTTTTACATATCCTGGTCCCAACCCATCCACCCAGGAGCAAGCCATTCTAATGATGGCGGATGCAGTAGAAGCAGCCTCACGCAGCCTATCTGGATACACAGAAGAAAGCATCGGAAACTTAGTGGACAAAATTGTGGATGAACAAGTGAAAGAAGGTTATTTCAATGATTGTCCAATTACCTTCCTAGACATTCAAAAAGCGAAAGAAGTGCTCAAAACAAAATTAACAACCATCTACCACACAAGAATTCAATACCCCGAGTTGAAATAATTACTGAGGATCCACATCATAGTAAACCTGAGCAGATTTATACTGAGGCTGGTCCAAAAGATATTTCTGAATTTGGCGTAATCTTTTGCGTACTTCTGCTTGAGAAACATTATACTCAATTTTCAGAATCACTTTACGGATAAACAACATCTGTACTCGAGAGACAAAAGGTGTGTCGGGACCAAAAACACGATGTCCAAACACCTGACGCATGTACCGGATCAAATCTAAAGCTAACTGTTCCAGAACATGTTCATCCCTATGCTTCAAAAAGACATAGATAAGTCTGCAATTAGGAGGGAAATTGAAAGCTTGACGTTCCCTTATTTGTTCTGCATACATCGCATCATAATTATGACCTACCACTTGAGATATGATGCTCACTGAAGGATCCTTTGTCTGAAGTATAACACGTCCCTGTGCGTTTCTTCGTCCTGCCCTGCCTGCCACTTGAGCCATCATTTGAAAAGCACGCTCATAAGAACGGAAATCCGGCAGGTTAAGCATTGTTCCCGCATCCAGGATTCCTACCACACTCACACGGTCGAAATCCAAACCCTTTGTTACCATCTGAGTCCCAACAAGTATGTCCGTCAGCCCATGCTGGAAATCATAGAGAATTTGTTCATAACTCTGACGACTACGCGTAGTATCTAAATCCATTCGAGCAATACGAGCCTCGGGGAAAAGCGCTTGAATATGATTCTCTATGCGTTCAGTACCATATCCATGACTCGACATTTCATGACTTTCACAACAAGGACAAACTGTGGGCAATCGATATACTGCCCCACAATAATGACATGTTAACCGATTACTCCCCTTGTGGTAGGTCAGACTTACATCACAATTCTGGCAACGAGGGACCCATCCACATGCCTTACACTCCATCAATGGAGCAAAACCGCGACGATTTTGGAAAAGAATAATCTGGAGATGACGTTTCAATGCCTCTCTCATCTCATACAACAATTGAGGACTGAAAGGGCCATTCATCATTTTTTTACGTTGAAGTTCCTTAATATCAACCACTTGTATCTCTGGCAAGAGAACTTCCTTGTAACGTGTCATCAACTTTACCAAGCCATACTTGCCTGCCAATGCATTCGAATAACTCTCAAGGCTAGGAGTGGCCGTTCCCAAAAGTGTCTTCGCACCCATCTGAGCAGCTAGCATAAGTGCCACGTTTCGAGCATGATAACGAGGGGCTGGGTCTTGTTGTTTGAAACTCGTCTCATGTTCCTCGTCCACAATTACAAGACCCAAGTTACGGAAAGGTAGAAAAACAGAGGAACGAACACCTACCAAAATATCATACGGTCTGTCAGAAAGCATCTTCTGATATACTTCTACTCTCTCCGCATCTGGATATCGAGAATGATAGACTCCAAGTCTATCCCCAAATACACGTTTCAAGCGATTGGTCAATTGGGTAGTCAGGACAATCTCTGGTAGCAAGTAAAGCACCTGTTTACCCTGCTTCAGTATCTCTGCTATCAAATGGATATAAATTTCTGTCTTTCCACTGCTGGTTACGCCATGCAACAAACAAACATTGTGTGACTTAAGTTGGTATTTAATTCCATCTAAAGCAATTTGTTGAGCCTCGCTCAAAGGAAACATAGTCATTTCTGCAGGCAATTTTACACTTGACGCACGTTCAATGACCTTCTCATAAATCTCGAAAACACCTTTTGCTTTTAATCCATTGAACACAGCAGGAGTAGAACCAGAGGTTTTCATAAGTTCCGATTTGGTAACCTCTTTAAGCAACTGACGATTATGAAGTGTCAGGGCTGAAGAAAAACATGAGATGTCCAAATACTTCAACAACAAATCAACTTGTTTAGGAGACCGCTGCATTTCATCCAAGACTTGATTCAATCGAGCTTCACTGAAAAACTCTTCAGCCAAGCGAACGCAAGGAATCACTTTTGGCCTGTAACTTCGTTTCACCTCCTCTTTCATAAGAACAGCACCCTTCTCTAGGAGACGCTTCACTACAGGAAGCAGACTACGAATCCTTGTCTCTTTCTGCAAAGAAGACAAAGAAAGTTCTTGTTTCAAAGACAACGCATCCAAAACACACTGTTCATTATGAGGTAAAGGCCCATCAGCGACAAAATCATCAGAGTAGACTACAACACTCTCACTCTCCAATTTTAACCCACTTGGTAATGCTGCTTTATACACTTCCCCTTCAGTACAGATATAATAATCCGCTATCCACTTCCACAATTTCAGTTGGGAAGGAAGCAAAAAAGGACACTCATCAAGCAACTCAAGAGCCTCCTTGATAGCACAATCTGGTTTCTGATTATGTATCCGAATGACAATTGCACTATAGAATTTCTTGGAACCAAAAGGGACTATAATACGGCAACCCACCTGCACCTTTTCTTCAAAGGATACAGGCAGGGAATATGTGAAACAACCTGCTACCGGAAGCGGTAGAATTACATCGGCAAACATTGCCACGAAAAGACGAGAGAATTATCTACGTTGACGACGAGCACTTACACGAGGAGCATTGCTGCTGTTAGAAGATTTCTCTGAAGATTCACGTTTAGCAGAAGCGGCTGCCCTTCTTCGGCTGGTACTGCCAGTAATCTTAACAGCTTCCTTAGCAGCCTTCTTTGCAGCTTTCTTGCTCAAAACCTCAGCACTATCCACCTGAGTTGAATCTGTGACATGTCCCCATACACCTTCCTCAAAGTCTGACAACTGTTTTTCGATTCGTGTCTGCTCCTGACTCATGGCACTATCAGTCTCACAATAATTGGCAAGAACTTTACCTTGCAAATTATTGGTCTTATAGATTTTACCTTCATAACGATTGAGGGTAAAGTAATCGTCTGCTGTCAAGTTGGACACATTATTCAGGTTACTTCCCATCATAGGAAGTTTTGTCAACCATGATGCCACATCATCATACTTCAACCAAAAAAGGGGATATGGAGTAGCTTCTGTGGTAAACTCGTCCGCACCACGCATCAAGATTGGGCACAATGCTGTCACACGAGTAGTAAAAGTACTGGTACGCTGATCCAAATACACACTCTCTTTGACATAGTATCGAGTCACTTCTGCACTAGGTACATCACTATCCGCAACAGTCATTTTTCCATCCTTCATCTCATAGTAGATGCTTTGGTTCTCCAAAAGATCCTTAACTTCCAACTTGTCCTTTTCCTCAAAAGACTCATTGCCATCCAATTTGTATTTGTAAGCAGGAACACGTCCTGTGAGAACCAAGCGGAACAAATAAGTAAAGAGATTTACTTGGCGACCTTGAGGCTCTACTGGATAATACATGGGAGCATTCTTATCCTCCAGCAAATCAAGCTGCCGATAGATATCGCGCTTCCACACCACATCGTCTGGCATAGAAGCCGACGTGGGGAACTGAAGAGTAGAACGGTCGTTAGACGTAGGTGCTGTCGCCATCGACTTTGAAGCAGCATCATTGTTGGAAGTAGCAGCCTTACGACTTTTTGCCGGCTGAGCATACATGGTCACGCCCAGCATCATAACAGCCATTATTGCTAAAATAATACGTTTCATAATAGACAAAGAATTACTTTATGATAACTTGCATAGCCCCATTCAGGGTACGTTCCACACCATCAGGACCAACAGCATGAATCTCCGCAATATAGAATCGTTTGTTACGTGCCAATGCTCTCATCTGGTTCTTCTGCTGATCAGAGAAATTGGCACCATTGCTCTTATAAGGTACAGCATTACCCATCGCATCATAAAACACTGTCTCAAAACCTGTCACACGGAAAGGAATATTAAGCAAACCATCATCAATAGCAGCACCTATACCATCTACACTCATCAGGACTTGTTTACTCAAATTACCTCCACGGAACTGTTCTGTACCACCTTTCCCGTCAGAATATGCAATGAATGCTGTGGGATCTGGAAGTTTGCGAACACGGAATGTGAACTTTCCCATCTCTTGGGAACGCCCTTCATTTTGAGCTGTAACAGTAACGACAGCCTCACCACCCACATTGGTTGGCTTTGCAATATACTTCCCGTCACCAGTCTTCGTCAAACTACCACCTGTCATAGCTGCATTAATCTGATTGCTATGTACTCCTGGCACACTAATACTCATGGGATTATCATATCCAGCATACAACACATTCATGATATCGGCACTTACCGTTGCACTAGGAGCAACTACCGTATACTTCTGTGAGAAATCTCGCCGCACCTTCTCGCCGTTTCCATCCAACATCTCAATAAAACCATTCAACGTGAAATCTCCGGTCTTAGAGCAAACAGTTTCATAGAGACCACGTGCACTCTGAATCTCACGCCCACCCACATATATGGTAGGTCTGCGAGTCGTATCTACAGCCGCCATCAAAATCTGAGCACTGAACTTACCACCCTGAACGACCGTCTGAGCACTTGGAATTACATAGGCATTCAATTCATTTACACGAATATCATTAACATCCACATTGCCAATCAAATTATGAAGAACCTCGCCCTCCGCATAACGGACATCGCTTTGGACTTTGGTAAGCAAAGTGACAGCTGCAGCTGTTGGAGTGTTCTCAAACATATACTCTTGCCAGTTCTTTCCAAGAATCTTACCCTTAGCAGGTACATCGGTATTAAGATTGCTACTGATAATTTCCTTTTTTTCTTTGTCTGTCACCATCTTGACAATTCGATCGCGGTAACTATTAATAGCATTATAGAAATCCTTACCACGACCACGACCAGGAGCAAGCATCACTTGGGTACTGGCTTCTAGATCTTCACGGTTCTTGATATTGTTGACATCACCTTCAGCACCATCACTCTCACGAACAATTGCTATTTTAAGTTCCTCTGCGAAGTTGAAGAGAGAATCACTCATAGAACGAACAATCTGAGCCTTATCATACCATTGCTTAACTTTGGCTGGGTTCGACTTCATCTGAGCATCAAAGGTTGAATAGATACCTTGATTGGTTTGGCTTGCATTCTCCGTAGTGCGATTCAGGCTCTCAGATACCAAAGAGAAACCATTCAGTACATCGCTGGACACATTCAGAGCCAACATGGCCATCAAGACCACGTACATCAGGTTAATCATCTTCTGGCGGGGAGATATTTTTCTTTTCTTAATTGCCATCGCTATATATCTTTAACGATTTTCAGTTTATTTCAAACCGCATGCTGCAGAGAGAACTATTTAATCTTTATCTTTCTCTTCTTTTGATACAGATGACACAGAAGATACCGCAGGTGCAACAGGAGTAGCACCCATATTGACGGTCAATGCTTGTATCATGCGTGCATAAACATTATTCAGTTCTTCGATTTGCTGAGCCATACGACGTGTTTGCTCATCGATTTGCTCTATGGTAGTAACTTGCTTGCTAATGTTCTTAAGTTGCAATTCATAAACGGTAGCAATGCCTGTCAAAGTGCGATTCAAGTTCTCCATCTCCTCACTATCAGTACTCATACGAGCAGCCTGATCCTTTACACGTCCTAATACTTCTGTCAATTCTGTCAATTGTTCAGCATAATTCTTCACAGCCTCTTCAATTACACCAGGATCAGTAGCCTTGATTGCCTTAGGATCAATGCCTGCCCCACCTCCATTCAACTGGCTTAATGCCAATTGTGCCTCAGCAGCAGCCTGACCAGCGGCAGCCAAGTTGGCAGCAGCTGCACTAAGTCCTGCACCTTGAGCCAATGCTTCAGGATCAATATTAGCGGGAATACAACCACCTGAAACTACGGGACTTCCTGCTACAACTGGGCCACCAGCAACTACGGGTCCTCCTGCAACCACAGGACCGCCAGCAGCGACAACACCACTTGCAGGGATACCTCCTCCAATTACAATAGGCCCTTCAGGAATCTCAGCACCTTCGGGCAAAGGAGCACCTCCGCCTGTTACAACAATTTGAGACCCAACTACACCTGCAGAACTACTATCGTCATCTTTAGACACTTCATACGTTTTCTCGAAACCTGAGATGAAAAACACGAACACCTCAGTACCCATACCAATGAACAACATCAAGTTGGCACCTGGAATATGAGTCAGTTTGAACAAGGTACCCAAGATAACAACTGCAGCACCCCAGCTGTAGGCATAGTTCATGAATTTCTGACCAGATGCAGAATCCATCCATCTTTGGATTGCAGTTATAGGATTCATAAAGCGCTTTACATTTATTAATTACTTATTATTATCGTTTATGCACCTCATTGGCACATTGATTCTTACTTTTTCTTTTTGCTACCCTTGGGGATACTCCCCTTATTATCACTAATCATCGTACGAACGCAACGGAAGCCAATATAGCAACGAGGTTGGTTTTGATATTCATAGCTACGCCAAGCACTTCGAATCATGCTCTCAGGATCTTTCCAACTACCCCCACGAACACTCTTCTTCTTAAGACGATAAGGATCTTCCTTGGCAGCATTGTATCTTAGCTCTGGATTCATATCGCTCATGCTCTCCACACCTGCCTCTGTGAAAATAGTACTGGTCCACTCTGCTACGTTACCCGCCATATCATATAAGCCATTGCTGTTTGCACTAAAGGCGCCACACTTGCTTGTTATTAAGCTCCCGTCATTGGTATAATTCCCACGATCAGGTTTGTAGTTTGCATAGAAACAACCCTTGTCACTTTTTATTTCCTTGCTTTCCCAAGGGAATGGATTACCTTCTTTTCCACGAGCTGCATATTCCCATTCTATCTCGCTGGGTAAACGGAAACGTTGAATTTGCTTAGCATATCCGCCCAAACCCTTTATTAGGAAATCAGTACGCCACGCGCAGAAAGCATTAGCCTGCTCCCAGCTGATACCTACTACCGGATAATCATCATAGGTAGGATTGCTGAAATAAAGTTTCATGTAACGCTCATTATCTGCATTCTGGAAATCATTGACCCAACAAGTAGTATCTGGATAAATGTTTACGATATAAGTATTCAAGAAATCCCAAGGACCACTCAAAGGACGAGTGATAGTCTGGCTCACAATCTTTCCATCATCATCGATCCATGCAGTATCCTTGCTGATCATCACGTCACTATTATCTATTGCATGGTCTGTATTCAGGTCACGCTCTTCTGGGTTAAGACGATATTTGCGTTGTGCTGCAGCAGCATAGTCATAAATTTCATATCGATAATTCATTTGACTGGCATCAAGCATCTTGGTACCATCAATAGGATGAATCACATAGACACTTTCAATGGCACGCTGCTCGTCTTCTGTAGCTTTTTTCCAAGGAATTGATTTACTCCAATTCAAATGAGGAGTAATAGGGTTACCCTCTTTATCCTCCTCTATCTTGTATGTTTCGTCCCCACCATAAGCAGGATCTGCAAGACGCTCACGAATGATGCTATCACGAACCCAATTCACGAACTGACGATATTTGGCATTGCTAACTTCCTGCTCGTCCATCCAAAAACCATCCACACTAATTTCACGAGCAGGAAACTCAGCACCCCATAAAGTGTCATTCGATTCCAAGCCAACCTTCAAGGAACCTTTGTGAACAGCCACCATTCCATAGGGAGTAGGCTCACTATAGGAGGTACCACGGACTCCAGTCAACTCTCCACCTGTAGCATTAGCCGACGAGCTGCTACCCATACAGGATATCAACCCATAACTGATAACGGCTATTGCCAATAAAAGCAGACTCTTTGTCTTCATATACTCTTTTCGTTCTATATTATCATTCAACATTTGTAGCGTTCATGCAGCATTACAGCAATCTCACGCTCTTGTGCAAATTCTTTCCTTTCTTAAACAAGTCCAAGTCTGTCTGGTAACCCAGCATCAACTCATGCGTCCCATTGAGGGCTCCTATTCCACGGGTGTACATCTCGTAACTGTACCCCAAATTGACACCATGGAAATCGATACCCAACAAAACAGCAACACTCTTAGTCGGACTATAGTTCACACCTCCATAGAGCTTATGCTTCTCTCCGTCGTAGGCGAGACGTGCTGTGATATCTGCTCTCCAATCCTGCAAGTCGGTCCTCAAGGCTGCATTCGTCATGAGTACATATTGAGGCTGACGGAACTTCAACTTATATCCTCCTGTCAAATAGAGCGTAGGATCGATAGAGATTTCATAAATCTTATCATCACCAAGTGAAACGGACGGACTCAAACAATGCGTCGCACTTACACCCACATACCAGATCTGCTTGTAAGAATAGCGCAAACCAACATCCAGATCAAATCCTGTACCATTGGCTTCATTCGATGCGAAGACAGGATCGTTAGGGTCAATCACGTCCAGGTTTGTTCCGTCAAACCCGTTTTGCAGGAGAGCCGCTCTGGCTCCTATACTGAATCTTCCTCCAAACATGGGCTGATGATACGCATACTGAAGATAAAACTTCTTGTTTTTGAAGAGCCCCATGTTATCATTGAGGAACCCTGCGCCCATCCCGTGCTTTGGACTCAAGAAGAAAACGGGCATGTCTGCACCCACATACATACTGGCAGGAGCATCCTCGAAGCCAGCCATCTGCATACTGTATGCAGCCTGCACGTTCAGGAGACCATCTAATCCCGTCGCTGCGGGATTATAGAAGGACTGCAACGCCCAATAATTGGTGAATGCCACGTCATACTGTGCCCTTGCTCCAAGGGCTGTCAGCAGAAACAGTCCTATCCATAGCAGTCGTTTCATCCTGCTTAATATAACGAGGTGCCTTGCCATTTTATTGTATAGGAATTAAAAAATATTCTCGCGCAGTTGGCGAGAATATTATCTTAATGCTCTTCTTAATACTCATCCTCGTTGAAAACTTTTGTTCCATCTGATTGACAATTACTTATATTTAATTTGATCATTTTTAGCCAAATAAACTGTACTATCTAAGACAACAATAGACGATTGAATGGCAAAATGGACAAACAAATAACTCACCCATATATTTTATTTTAATGTGTAATTTCTTTTATTTTGCAAAAATACAAATAATCATCTATATATTATCAAAGTCATTTCAATTTTCGATATATTTTAATCAATATTTATAATTAATCGATGACAAGACACTAAAATTCATTTAATTTCTAAATGGTGGACAGATTTCACATTCAAAATCACACACCTAAACACATAAGTACACAAAATTATAAATTCAATTATGATTTTTCATATTTTACTTGTTCGATTAGTAAGCGTACCCGCTTTTACGCCTTGCGTGGTATACATTGCCATCGTACCTTTGCACAGGAATTTTAAGGTCTTCAATGATAGGCATCTACCTCTTTCTATATATTTCTATACATAATCCTTACTTACCGTTTATCGGTACGGAAAGGAGCAACGTGGAAGTCACTTTTCGTCTTCAAAGTGCAAGTAGGATTATCAGCCCAGCCATAGCGAACAGCCAAAGGAGCCTTTACTTCGGGACTGCTTACAATGACTTCATTCCCTTTAGTGTAAGCCTGGGCCACATGCCACTGTCTGTTCATGTCGGCAACGATGAAGCCAGGAAGATTCTCGTCCTGAACAAATGCTTCACTACCTTCGGGCATACTGAAGTGGATATGTACACCATCTTTTTCGATAGAATAGTCTTCATAGATTGGGGCGGTGTAGGGAATCTTCTTGCCATACGTGTTATGAAGAGCAACTGCAGCCAGACGACGGCCCAATTCGCGCTTGGTTTTGGGATGGATATCCTTGGCATCACCCAAGTCAATGTTTACAGCCATTCCTGTGTTTTTAAGACAAAGGGCATCTGCCTGAGATTCACGCAAGCGAGCCCATAAGGATTCCGGTTGCAAATCACTAGGCTGCAAATAGTTGACCAACTGTACGAAATAGAAGGGCATTTCTGGATTGCCAAACTGCTCGCGCCAATCTTCTATCATAGCTTGAAAACACGCTTCGTACCAATCAGGACGGCCCACATTAGAGCATCCCTGGTACCAGATGAAGCCACGTAAGGGGAAATCAACCAAGGGAGCCATCCTGGCATTTTAATAAATGCCAGGAAAATATGGTTCTTCCGGATCCTCATCATAACCAGGTTGACCACCCTGACCATTATCTGCCAGAATCTTCTTGCTTTGATAGATTTCCTTCAGGGTTTTTAAATCAAAATTTTTGCTCTTCAGAAATGCAATGCGGTTTGCGCTTCCATAAACGCCCTCCAGTATTTCTGTGCGAGTCCAAGCTTCTATTGGAGTGCCACCCCAGTCATCACCAATCACACCAATTGGTACCTTCAACTCTTCCCAAAGGCGAAGAGCATAAAAGTAACACAGAGCACTGAAATAGGGAGCTGTAGTTGGGCTACATTCCTGCCATCCTCCCATATTGAATTCCAAAGAAAAACAGTCGCGAGGTTTCAGATCAACCACTCTCTTTACTTGGAAAAGACGGATGTTAGGATAATTGGCATTCCTGATTTCTTCCTCATAATTGAGAACCATGCTTTCGAGCATCTCCATGTTGCTCTAACCACTTCCCAGCCACACCTCGCCTATCATGACGTTCTTAAGTATGAGAGAGCTACCATCATCGAAGGTCAATGTGCAGGGACCACTTGCCTTGGGAGTCCTCATCTCCAAGAACTAATTAACAGCAGCGTCAGTTTGGGCTGTGAGGGCTGCACGACTCCATCCAGTCTGCACAAATACACTTGCATTAGAAGATGCTTTACCACGGAGCTTCAGGGTTGTCTGCTACAGAAGTACCATGTTGGCTAGAAAATACGAAGGAAGTGTCCATGTTGGCTGGAGCCAAACCGACAGACAGGAGCAATGCTACGAGAAATAGAAACTTTTTCACTAGTGTCTCTTAATTTTTGTTAATTACTACAGTTAACTCTCTTATGTACAACAAAGTAGTTCTTGAAAATAGTGTCCCACTTTTGGAATGCGTACCTTTGTGCCCAATTTCAAATTGGAACAAATATGCATTTGGGGCACTATGTCTTCTACCAAATAACCAACAGGTTCAAACGTCAGTTCAATCGTATTGTCAGCCGATACGACGACCGGACAAAGGAATGGAGTTTTACTCATTGGAACCATCTTTGTGTGCTTATATTTGCGCAGCTTTCGGGCTGTGCCAGTCTTAGGGAACTCGTTGATGTAATCCAAGCTCATGCCAAACGTTCGTATAATCTCGGTTTCGGAGCGACAACTCCCAACAGAAGTGTCATCTCCAAGTCCAACACTCTCCGTGATTACAGAATTTATGAAGATTTTGCCTTCTATATGGTCGGCCAGGCGCAGAAGAGAAGAATCACCAAGGAGTTTGAACTTCATGGAAGATTCTATGCTGTCGACTCTACAACCATCGACCTCTGTCTCTCTGTCTTTAGATGGGCGAAATTCAGGAGCGCGAAGGGAGGCATCAGGATTCACACACAGATTGACATCGCTACCGAGATACCTGTCTTCTATAGAATCACGACAGCAAAGGTCCATGATGTCAACTCTATGGATTGGATTGAATATGAGAGACTTGCTTGTTACGTCTTTGACCGTGGATACTTTGACCTGTCGCGACTCTTTGCTGTTGAACAGGCAGGTGCCTTTTTCATTATCAGGGAGAAGTTCCATCCTGACTATGAGATTGAAGATGGTGAGGACCTTCTTGAAGGAGAGGATAATGTCCTTCGTGACCAGACGGTCAGATTCACAGGAAGAAGGAATAAAGGAAATTATCCTGTTCCCCTCAGACGCATTGTCTATTATGCTCCGGATTTGCAGAGAACGTTTACATACTATACGAACAACTTCTATCTCAAAGCAAGTGAAATTGCACTCCTTTACAAATACAGATGGCAGGTCGAGCTGTTCTTCAAATGGGTTAAGCAGCATCTCAAGGTTAAGTCCTTCTGGGGCGAAAGCGAAAATGCCGTTCGTATTCAAATCCATGTTGCCATCATCACATACTGTCTCATTGGTATCATTGAACATGACCATCAAGTTGGCCGCCCAATCGTTGAGGTCATGCGCATTCTTGGACACTCTTTGCTTGTCCAGGATGACATCAACGAACTTCTTAAACATCCCCTCGTGGAGGATGAAAAAGACGATGACAGGCAACTTTATTTTGACTTCTAATCCAATTAACATTTGTTAAGAGACACTAGTGATACAAGATTTTTTTATACATCATCAGCCTTCCCTTTTCATTGAGAAGTTTTTTGGGGGTGGCTGATAGTGAAATGTGTTGCATTTCTATGTGAATGCACGACACTCTTTTTTCCTGAATCGTCCAAACTTTCTTTAAGAAAGAGAGTATGAAAAATACTCTTTTTTGTTGTTTCATCCAATCTTTTTCTTCTCTTTTCTTGTTAGTTCAAATCGTATTCGTATCTTTGCACATGTTGAAATAAAAAAGATTCTTATGCAAACAACTGTATCCACAGAAAAGGTACAACTCACACTTCCTGATTTTGATTTGAAATTTCTTCGTACTATTTCAAAGAAGATGGGCTGGACACTTAAGTTGCAAAAAAAGAGTGGTATAGAGAAAGGACTTGAGGATATTCGTAACGGGAACGTGTTTCATGCCAAGAATTCTGAGGATTTAATCAAGCAGATATTAGGTTGAGGACATGTATGAGGTTATTTATATAGGTCAGTTTAAAAAATCTTTTAACGATGTGTTCGTCGTGGATTAGATTTACAAGCTTTCACTCGAGTACTTGATATTTTACAGGAAAAAGGGCAACTTCCTGTAGAATATAGTCCGCATAAATTGACGGGTAAATATAAGGGGTGCTGGGAATGTCATATGTAGCCTGACTGGTTGCTGATTTGGGAGCAGGATGACTGTCAACTGCGTTTGATTCTTGTTGATACAGGCACACACTCAGATTTGTTTTAATTACTTTTTTGTGTTATATGATTAGTAAAGTCATATAATCTTTGTGTTGCATTTTCATGTGAATGCACGACACTCT
>JAEEGG010004045.1_pt1 | contig 35843 bp, 33 predicted proteins | sample 9134161 | NCBI WGS metagenome assembly JAEEGG01 (sample SAMN16246543, study PRJNA631951) | gut metagenome | biome: gut microbiome; feature: rumen; material: CR-attached | host: Bos | place: Iran: Karaj | collected 2018-10
AGATTGCCGAGGAGTTCGGACTGTCAACCTATCAGGTGCAGAAAATGGCAAGGATCTGCCGTGTGAAGAAGGAGAAGAGTTACCTCAGGGAAATCTGTAGCCGCAATGCCATGGTCTCTGTCAACAGGAAAAGGAGACTGCGCAACCGTAGGATCGCAAGGGCCGTCCGACTCTTCAACGAGGGACACACCAATGTAGAGATTGCCCGTATCATGAAAGTGAGCGTGGCAACGGTGAGCAAGTACAAGAAATTATTAGAACAAAAAAAACAAACAAAATGAAAAAGGAATTCAGAAACCATTTGCAGAAATATTGCGACATCAGTAACTGGAGTCGCATGCGCAAGCCCAGAAAAGGCAAGGAGAACTATGAGGCCGGAGTGGAATTGTGTGAGGACATCCTCAGAATGATGCTGAGTCGTGAGCCTGGTGAGGACGGCGTGGCCGTCATACTGACCGCCTTGGCACTGGTGAACTCGTATATCAGAAAGGGAATCGGCTTCACGCCTGCCTTCGATGTGAGCAGCGATATCAAACTGATAGACCAATACCAGAAGCTGTTTCAGGGCGACTGGTGGATGGGTGTCAGGGAGGACACGATCCAGTTCCAGATAGAGGACTTCTTCAGAGGAAAGAGGATTCCCATGCACAACACTCTCGGGCTGGAGACAGAGTATCTAATTAAAGTCAAAGGACTCGCTTTAGCGCTTGCTACCGAAGGGACGCAAGAACATATTAACAAAAAAAACCAATAAACAGAATGACTGACAATTTTATTGAGAAGCCGGAAGGGAAGCCAGTGAAGAATTTCAGGGCAAGGGTGAAGGTCTACGGCAATGACGTGGTGGTGGTGAATCCTCAGACCCAGGGTGAGAGCAACCGCAAGATGATCAAGCAGAAGGGCAAGTGCTCGTTCTACAAGAGTGAGGGCGAGAAGGAATCATCTTATTCTATTCACATCAACGTGGATGCGAACGATCCGGACCCCGTGGCCACGATGCAGGAACGCTTTGCGGAACTGACGAAGGGCGAGCTGAAGAGCGAGCTGAAGATGCAGGTGAAGGGCAAGCTGCTGTATGAGACACCACAGCTGAAGGTGTATCTGAACAAGACGCAGAAGAAGGTGGTGATTCAGACGACGCTGGACTGTGGCCCCACCATAGAGCGTGAACTGTTGCAGCTGCAGGGCGACATGGGACGCGTGATCGGCGCCAACTACTCGGAAATCATCAAATCGTTTAACAAATCCTAAAAACATTTTATGTTTTGTTATCAAAAGAACTTTACTAATCCTACGTTGCCCGTTGACGAAGCGCAGTTTTATGCGCTCGTCAGGGCCACGCAGTGGAACGAGAACATCGACAAGTATCGTGAGACGGGCGAGGCAAGTCTGAAGAGGAAACTGCCGGCCTTTATCTTCCAGGCTACATTCGACGAAACCACCTCGAAGACGGGCAAGACGGGCCGCTGGCGAAAACAGGCGGCCACACGCCTGACGGGTCTGGTGGTGATGGACGTGGACCACGTGGAGAATCCCTGCGAGGTATTCGAGGGATGGGGAGTGTTGTCGCCGGATATTCTGTTGGTGTATGTGACGCCGAGCGGGAAGGGCCTGAAGGTGGTGTTCAAGGCCGATACGCTGAAGGGTAATCTCATCGACAACCAGCACTCGATGGCGAAGCTATTGGGTGTGGAGGTTGACGAAAGTTGCAAGGATGCAAGCCGCATGAGCTTCATCTGCAAGGAATCGGACATATTGTATATTAACAAGGAACTATTTACTTATGAAAACAGGGAATTTGCTGAGAAATATAATGAGCAGTATAGAGGCGGTCGTACTCAGCCCACTCTACATTTTGATGATGCTCGCGCTGTGGCTGGTGGTGATACCCATGAATGCGCTGTACGTGGGACTGAAGCTGGCGGCCAGGGAGATGATAAGACGCTACCGCTGAGTTTCAAGGGGCGGCCCTATAGCGAGATCATCGAGGAATGGTGGAAGCGTCAGGGCGGTGAGCCGCAAGAGGGCGAGAGGAACGTCAAGCTTTATCAACTGGCCGTCAACCTGAGGGCCATCTGCGACAACAACAAGGCACTCATGCTGCGTGTGATGCCTCGTTTGGGACTCGAAGAAGAGGAAGTGAGGAGCATCGTGGAGTCGGCCTGCAAGGAGCCGCCAAAGGGCATCTCTAAGGTGATGCGTGAAATCACGCAAAACGAAGTGCTCGTAAAGAGTGATGACATCACTAATTTGCTCGACAACTGGGGCGCGGAGATAGAGAGTCTCTTCACGTACTTCCCATTATTAGAAGATGTGTGCGCAGGCCTTAAGAGATCACAGTATCCGGCGGCGGTGTTCACGGCTGGCGGTGCGCTGATGACGCTGATGACCAGATGCACTTACCGCTTCTATCATCGTCCGGAACGGGAGCGCAGGCTCAACTGCTCGCTGCTCATCATCGGACACCCTGCCTCGAACAAGTCGATGGCTGATGACATCTGCGACATCCTGATGTCGCCCGTGGAGACGGCTGACAAGGCGGGACTCGCCGCACTGAACCGCTACAAGCAGGACACGAAGAAGAAGGCCGCCAACAAGGAGGGTAAGGACAAGCCGCAGGGCATCATCCGCATACACCCCGCCAGAACGAGCAACGGCCAGCTGATACAGGACATGCTGAACGCGAAGGAGGTGGTGGACGGCAAGGAAATGCAGCTGCACATGTTCACCTTCGACACGGAGCTCGACAACTCGATCACCCTGCAGAGCGGCGGCTCGTGGATCAACAAGCAGAGCATGGAGCTGAAGGCCTTCCACAACGAGGAGGACGGACAGATGTACCAGAACTCGGACTCACCAGTGGACAAGTTCCACGTCACCTGGAACTACATCTACACGGGTACGCCCATAGCGCTGAAGAAGAAGGTGAACGAAAGGAACTTCGGCTCTGGACTGAGTACACGCCTCACGGTGATCCCCATGCCCAAGACGAACTACGAGATGATCGCCTTTCAGGAGGTGACGACCATCGACTGGCAAAGGCTGGAGCGCATGAAGGCGTGGGCCTTCAAGCTGGACGTGAGGGCGGGAGAGCTGCCCATGTGGCCGCTGGTGAAACGGCTCTACGACTGGACGAAGAACCGCATGGCCGATTGTGCAGAGGACGACTCAGAGGCCAACGAACTGATGCTGAAACGCGTGCCCTATCACGCCCTGAACTATTCGGCGCCGTTCATCGATATGCGCCACTACGGGAGCCTGCATCAGGAAGGCAAGTTCTGGGAAGGTACGTACGAGGTGGACGAGACGGACTGGAAGCTCTGCGAACTGATGGCCCGCATCCAGTATGCCACGCAGCAGCATTTCTTCGGCGTCTTGGCAGAGAAGTATTTCGACGACATGAACTCGGACGTGCAGATCACGGGCAAGCGCCACCATCAGAAGTCTGTTGAAGGGTATAACCGTCTGCCGGATGTGTTCACCGTGGACGATGTCAACAAGTGCTTTGGCTATAATAATGAGAATTCAGCTTTCACAAAGATCAAGCGTCTGATTGATGCTGGAAGGGCTGTGAAATGTGAAGAGTATGTTGAGAATGGACATGTCAAGAGGATGTATCGTAAAGTGAACCAGATGGGCATGTAGCAGTCAATATATCAACATATCAATTTGAAAAATTAAATGATCAACGTAGAATTAAACAAGCAAGCAGAACTCTCCGAGCACTTTAAGCTCGGGGAGTTCACCAAGACGAGTGTGAAATCTCTGGATGGGAACATCCCGAGCCATGAGGCGATTGAGAACCTGAAGCGGCTGTGCCCGTGGCTGGAGGAGTTGCGATATACGTACAATTCGCTCTACTGCCTCAAGCCGGGCGAGGACTATGAGACCTCAAAGAACGTGGAGCCGATTATCATCACGAGCGGCTATCGTTCGCCTGATGTGAACAGGGCCGTGGGCGGGGCTAATTCGAGCAACCATCTGACGGGCTGTGCCGTAGACATCCGTTGCGTAGGTGTGGAGCAGGCCATCCGCTATGCCGCCATTCTCCTCGATGCCGTCGATGACCGAAAGGAAGACTTCGACGAACTGCTCATCGAGCGCAACAGAAAAGGTCGCTACTGGGTTCACTTCGCCGTCAGGCCGCCGAAAGAAGGGAACCGCAGAAAGGTGATGTTCATCCAGATGTGAAACGGATAGAAACAGAAAAGCCACATCCTCTCGGGTGTGGCTTTATTATGGTGACAGAATGTTGTTTAGAACGGAATCTTGTAACCAATGGTCAGCATGATGACGCTGTTCTTCTGGCTGTAGTCAGTGTGATCATCATCGATCAGATTGCTCAGGCCGAGGTTGTAGCGGGCGTCGATGACGAAATCAGAAATCTCGTAAGAGAGTCCGAGGGGAACAGAGAGGTCTAATGACTTCAGGCCATCCTTCTCTGTGTTCTCATGCTCGTGGCCGTTCCTCGTGTATTTTTCCTTTTTCGCGAGCAGGAATCCTGGCTGTATACCAGCCTTGACAGCGAGACCGGGGATGATGTAATAGTTGGCCAAGATGGGGATATTAAGGTAAGTTAATGTGGTGCTGTAATCCGTAGTGCGGTCATTATCCTTAATGCCAGTACCCTGCATGGAAACCAGAGCACCTGCTGTTACAGCAAACTGCGGAGCAATCATGTAACCAAACTCTGCTCCGGCAGCCAGGCCGAGCTTCATCTTACAGTCATCGGTATAATCACCTGTAATAGTGGCCAACGTTCCACCGACCATCGGCTTTACAAACATCTGTTGTGCAAATGCGCCCATGCTCATAAGCGACATTGCTGCAATAATGAATAATTTTTTCATACTTGTTAATTTAAAGGGTTAATAATACTAATATTTAAAGTGCAAACTTGTAGCCTACTGTCAGCTGAACCACGTTGTTTCTCAGGTCTTTATGACCAGAGACGCTCTCCTTGTTCACTTTCGACACACCGAGGTTGTAGCGCATGTCAATCACAATGGGGACGGTTGGAACCTGATAGGAGATACCCATGGGGATTGAGATGTCTAACTTGCTGCAGCTGTCCTTGAAATCGTCGCTGTTATCTTCCAGATCCATAGTAGCGCTGTATTTGCCGTTCACAACCTTCATGGTGCCCTTCTCCTTTGCGTTTAACAAGAATCCGAACTGCACACCAGCTTTTACGGCAAAGCCCTTGAAGAGATAGATGTTGGCAACAACGGGCAGGTTGAGATAGTCGATCTGGATCTTGGCATCTTTCAGTTCAAACTTATCATCGTCTATGGATGTGGAATAGTCTTCCCATCCGCTACCCTGCTGGGCATAGCTGACACCCGCGGCAAGGCTGAACTTCCGTGCTATCTGATACTCTGCTTCTGCACCAATGATGGCTCCGACAGTGGGGGAGTTGTCTATTTCAACAGTACCTGTACCTAATTTCGGCATGTTCGACAGCCAAGATGCGGTGGAACCAATTTTCGGTTGAATGCTGAATGTTCCTGGCTCAAACTGTGCATGTGCACTTATTGCGCCTATCATCATGGCTACAACCATTAATAATTTCTTCATACTTGTAATTTTTTTAGTTTAGTAATTAAACGATGGGACAAAGATAGTAAAAATGTTCTAAAGTTCCAAGCAAAATGCAAAAAAAGAAGTAATAAATGTCGAAAAAGCACATTTTTCAGATAATTTTTCGTAATTTTGTGCAGAAAATCAATACAAAAGATAACCATATGAAGAAATTATTATGTTCGTTCCTGGCCATCGGCTGTCTGACCGTCGCCAGTGCCCAGACCAAAGAGGGTGGCATCTCGCGTGAGATGCTGCGTGATATCCAGAAGGAGATGAAGGCGGAGCCCGTGAACCAGGCTCTCGTCAATGCCGTTGCCACCAACAGCATCGACGCCCTCACCGCCAACCGTCAGAACGCAGGGGCCCTCGACACGTGGTTCTCAGTAGAGACGAAGAAGCAGTCGATCACTGATCAGAAGTCATCCGGACGCTGCTGGATGTTCAGTGGCTTTAACGTGCTGCGCTCCAATTACACTCAGGCTCACGGCGACTCCATACAACTCGAGTTCTCGCAGGCCTACCTCTTCTTCTGGGATCAGCTGGAGAAGGCCAACCTGATGCTACAGGGCTGTGCCGATACGGGTAAGCAGCCCATCGACGATCCGCGCGTGCAGTTCTTCTTCAAGTCGCCCCTCGGCGATGGCGGCACCTTCTGCGGCGTGGCCGACCTTACGGAGAAGTACGGCCTCGTACCCGCCGAGCTGATGCCCGAGAGTTTCAGCAGCGACAACACTTCGCGCATGCGAGCCCTCATCTCGTCGAAACTGCGTGAGTATGGTCTTCAGCTACGCGATATGGCGCAGAAAGACCGTAAGCAGTCGAGCATCGACAAAGCCAAGACGCGTATGCTGAGTCAGATTTACAAGATGCTTACGCTGACTATCGGCGAACCGCTTCAGGAGTTCACCTATGCCTTCCGCGACAAGAGTGGCAAGGCGGTGGGAGCTGCCAAGAGGTACACGCCGCAGTCGTTCTATCAGGAGGTGGTGGGCGGCCCCATCAACGGCACTTTCATCATGGCGATGAACGATCCGCGCAGGCCTTACTACAAGACCTATGAGGTGGAGTACGACCGTCACACCTACGACGGCCACAACTGGCGCTACGTGAACCTGCCGATGGACGATATCGAGCAGATGGCCATCGCCTCGCTGAAGGACGGCCGCAAGCTCTATAGCAGTTACGACGTGGGCAAGTTCCTCGACCGCAAGCGTGGCTATGCTGACACTGAGAACTTTGACTACGCCTCGCTCTTCGGTACCACCTTCGGCATGGACAAGGCACAGCGCATTTCCACTTTCGACAGCGGTTCAACACATGCAATGACCCTGACCGCCGTTGACCTTGACGACAATGGTAAGGTGAAGAAATGGAAGGTAGAGAATTCATGGGGCGCCTCATGGGGGCAGCAGGGCTGTCTGATCATGACTGACCGCTGGTTCCGTGAGTTCATGTTCCGTCTCGTGGTCGATAAGAAGTACGTGCCTGAGAATATCCTGAAGGCCGCAGAGACCGAACCCGTCATGGTCATGCCCGAGGATCCGCTCTTCCTGCCAGACGAGTAGGGAATGAGTAGTTAAGAAGTTAGATAGTTAAGGTAGTTAAATTGTTAAGCCAAATGAAAATAATAAAGACCATTATGTCAATGACTATGGCATCAGCAGTGCTGTTGCAGTTTAGTGCCTGTCAGCAGGCACAGCGTGAGAACCCGCTGTTAGTGGAGAGTACGTTACCGTTTGGTGCGCCTGATTTCAGCAAAATCCAGACCACCGACTATATGCCAGCCTTCGAGACGGCCATCCAGCAGACGCGTGAGAACATCCAGAAGATCGTGGACACTCCGGACTCGGCCACGTTCGAGAACACCATCCTGGCCTACGAGGAGAGCGGACGGCTGCTCGACCGTGTGGGCCGTGTGTTCTTTGCCCTCGTCGAGGCCGACAAGACGCCTGAGATTGGTGAGATAGAGAAGAAGGTGCAGCCGATGCTGACGGATCTGGAGAACGAGATTTCGTTCAACAAGCCCTTGTTTGAGCGCATCCGTCAGGTGTATGACCGTGAGCACGACTCGCTCAGCGGCGAAGACCAGAAGCTGCTGGAGGAGATTTATAAGAGTTTCGTGCGCAGGGGTGCCCTGTTGCCCGACGATAAGATGGAGCGCATGAAGGAGATTAACCTCCGCATCTCCGACCTCCAGACGAAGTGGGGCGACATCGTGCCCGACGCCACCAACGATGCTGTGGTGTGGGTAGACAAGAAGGAAGAACTGGCAGGACTGAGTGAGGCCGACATCGCCCAGTGTAAGAAAGATGCCGAGAGTCGTGGCGGTAAGGCTCCTTACGCCATCGTCATCGTGAACACCACCCAGCAGCCCCTCCTGGCCAGCCTCGACAACCGCGACCTGCGCAAAAAGGTCTATGAGGCTTCCATACACCGTTCAGACGGAACCGGCAAGTACAACTCTTTCTCCATTGTCTGCGAGATTGCCAAGCTGAGGGCTGAGCAGGCTGAGATTATGGGCTATCCCAACTACGCCTCGTATTCATTAGAGAAGGCAATGGCCAAGACGCCTGAGAATGTGTATGCCTTCCTGAAGAATCTGATAAAGGAGTATTCGCCGAAGGCCGATGCCGAGACGAAGGCCATTGAGGAATTCGCCCGCCAGACAGAAGGTGCCGACTTCCAGCTGCAGCCCTACGACCGCTTCTACTACTCGGCGAAGATGAAGAAGCAGCTGCTCGATATCTCTGACGACGAGGTGAAGCCCTATTTCAACGTCGACAGCGTGTTGACGAACGGTGTGTTCTATGCCGCCAACCGTGCCTACGGCCTCACGTTCAAGGAGCGCAAGGACATCCCCCTTTATCATCCTGACATGAAGGCCTTCGAGGTGATCGACAAGGACGGTTCGACGAAGGCCCTCTTCTACTGCGACTACTACCGCAGGCCCACGAAGCGCGGTGGTGCCTGGATGGACGGCTTCGCCAAGCAGAGCCGTCAGTGGAACCAGATACCTATTATATATAATGTATGTAATAGCGCCAAGGCACCCGAAGGCCAGCCGTCGCTACTGACGTGGGACGAGGTGACGACGATGTTCCATGAGTTCGGGCACGCCCTACACGGCATCCTCTCCGACTGTCAGTATAACACGTTGAGTGGCACTTCCGTGGCACGCGACTTCGTGGAGATGCCCTCGCAGTTCAATGAGTCGTTTGCTTCGATCCCGGAGGTGTTCGACCACTATGCCCGCCATTACCAGACGGGTGAGCCGATGCCTGCCGACCTAAAGGAGCGCATGCTGAAGAGCATCAACTTCCAGACGGCCTATGCCTTGGGTGAGAACCTCGCCGCCACTTGTGCCGATATGGCCTGGCACATGCTTGCCTCGAAGGATATTCCCACGCCGGAAAAGGCCGCAGCGTTTGAGACAGAGGCCCTGAGACAGGTGGGACTGCTCAATCCCCAGATTCCGCCACGTTACTTCACCAGCTACTTCAACCACGTGTGGGGTGGGGGCTACGCAGCCGGCTACTACAGTTATCTGTGGACGGAGGTGCTGGCCGTGAACATCGCCGACGTCTTTGCCCAGCGCGGTGCCCTGAAGCCTGAGACGGGCCAGGAGATGCGCGATAAGATCCTGAGTCGTGGTAATACGGGCGACCTGATGCAGATGTTCTCCGATTTTACGGGCATGAAGGAGCCCGATGCCTCTAGTCTGCTCAAAGCAAGGGGACTGTGAGAAGTGAAGATTGAAAATTGAAGATTGAAGATTGAAAATTGAAGAATGAAGATTGAAAATTGAAGAATGAAGAGGGCTGTTGTCATAGGGGCGTCGTCGGGAATCGGAATGGAGGTAGCGAAACGGCTGCTCCAGGATGGTTGGACGCTCGGCGTGGCTGCCAGAAGGGTGGAACTGTTGCAGACGATTGGGGCGGCGGAGGTCGCAGAGATTGACGTGACCGCTGAGGATGCCACAGCGCGACTGCGTGACCTGGTGGCGCGACTGGGCGGTATGGATCTTTTCTTCTATGCCTCAGGCATCGGCAAGCAGAACCGTGAACTGAGGGAGGACATCGAACTCGCCACCGTGACCACCAACGGCTTGGGCTTTACGCGTATGATTGGCGAGGCTTATCGCTATTTCGCAGAGCGGGGTGAGGGACATATCGCCGCCATCACCTCTATCGCTGGCACGAAGGGGCTTGGTCCTGCTCCGTCATATTCTGCCACGAAGGCCATGCAGAACGTCTATCTGCAGGCTCTCGAACAGCAGGCCAATGCCCGCGGACTCCGCATCCGCTTCACTGATATCCGTCCGGGATTTGTCGACACAGCGCTGCTCAACGGCGACTTTAAGTATCCTATGATGCTGCGTCCGGAGAACGTGGCGCGTGAGATCGTAAGCGCCATCAACAGCTATCAGCATATCCGTGTCATCGACTGGCGTTACCGTCTGCTGACAGCCTTCTGGCGACGTATTCCAAGATTTATCTGGCGAAGATTTAAACTATAGAAAGAGAGGGGCGATCAGTCGCCCCTCTGTCATTTCCGTCTGACTCTTAGTGTCTCCACGATACGGCTCATCTGGTTGGGGATGCGTATCTGCTGGGGACACTTGGGAAGGCATTCCTCACAATCCTGGCAGGATCGGGCCCACGTCTCTGCATCGGGCAGGGCCTTGCGGTAGCCCTCGATGAACTGCTGCTGACGCTCGGCGTAGTCGGCTGCAGTGGCAGCTGGCAGAGGCAGGAGGTGGTCAGTGACAGCCTGGTTGTAGTAGGCAAAGTTACCAGGGATGTTGACGCCATAGGGGCAGGGCATGCAATATTCACAGGTGGTGCAGGGAATGGTCGGGAAACCCGACATCTGGTCGGCGATGTCGGCCAGCAGGGCGTTCTCTGCTTCTGTGCAGATCTCGAGGGGTGAGAAGGTGCTGACGTTCTCTTCAAGATGCTCCATGCGGTTCATGCCACTCAGGGTGGTAAGGATGTTGGGGTGGGAGCCTACCCAGCGGAAGGCCCAGCGGGCTGTGCTGTCGTCTGGGCGACGAGCCTTGAGCTGATCGGTCAGTTCCTGGGCCATACGTCCGAAGGCACCGCCACGAAGGGGTTCCATGACGACGTTCTGGATGGCGAGTTTCTCGCATTTGCCGTAGAGGTATTCAGCGTCGGCGTCTTTTCTCCATCCGCCTTTGTTGAGTGAGGCATGGCGCCAGTCGAGGAAATTCATCTGGATCTGCACGAAGTCCCAGTGGTAGTCATCGTTATGGTCGAGGAGCCAGTCGAAGGCGCTCACGTCGCCGTGATAGGAGAACCCCAGGTGACGGATGCGGCCTGCCTCGCGCTCCTTCATGAGGAAGTCAAGCAGTCCGTTGTCGAGGAAACGTCCCTTAAGGCCATCCACTCCACCACCGCCGATGCTGTGGAGGAGGTAGTAGTCGATATAGTCGACACGAAGGCGCTCAAACGACTGACGGTACATCTTGACTGCTTCATCGAAGTCCCAGAGACGTTCGTTCTGGTTCGACATCTTTGTGGCAATGAAGAACTTCTCCCGTGGATGACGGGCGAGGGCGTTACCAGTGAGTACTTCCGACTGTCCGCGCATATACATTGGGGCGGTATCAAAGTAGTTCACACCGTGGGCGATGGCATAGTCCACAAGTTCGTTCACTTCGTCCTGGTCGTTCGGCAGGCGCATCATGCCGAAGCCGAGGAGTGAGATCTGTTCTCCTGAGCCGTGCTGTACGCGGTAGGTCATGCGGACATCGCTGGTCTCCTTGCTGTCCTGTGCGAATGCTCTAAGAGGCTCCATAGCCATGAGTGCTACGGCGGAGCCTGTGCCGATGCCGAGTCGTCTTAAGAACTCGCGCCGGCTGATGTTAGGTCTGTTTTTCTCATTCATCGTGTTGTTGGTTTGAGTGTTGTTATTTCTGTGGAAGGATGATGCGGTAGTTGCCGCTGAGGTGCATAAAGGCAAAGAGGCGCAGCAGTCCGTCATAGTAGGCATCGAAGTAGCCGTCTTCGAAGGGTACGTGCTTGGCATTCCACAGTCCGTCTACGAACGCCTTGCTCTTATCGTGGCTGCACATCATCGAGGCGGCAGCGGAGGTGGCCACAAGGCCTATGCTGTGGCGCAGCTTGCGGAAGCCGCCGGCCTGCAGGATCTCATCGCCCTCAGGAAGGGTACCGTCTGTGCGGTACTGGTCGACGAAGGTATCAACACCCTGGCTGTAGAGGAAGTTCTGGATAGTCTCACCATACTGACGCTGCCACTCGCCGTCTGCACAACTCCACTCGTAGTCGAGGGTGATGTTCATTGGCACGCGCCAGGAGTCATAACGGAAGTTGTTGCTGCCGTTGCGGCGGGGTGCTCCCTGAGGACGCTGCTGCATGCCGGGGAAACGGGGCATCTGCATCTCAGAGCCGTCATACTGGCACATATCGGCGTTGAGACCGGTCTGAGGGTTGATGGCCTTGTGGAGGAACTCACGGCTCTTACGGGCACACTCGTTCCAGTAGTCGGAGCGCCCGTCGTTGGCCCAGCGTGCCCAAACCTCGTAGAAAGCGGGGATATGATAGCTGGGATCGGTGTAACGCTGTCCGAAGCCGTCAGGGGTGAAGGTGATGAGCTGTGTCTCGGGGTCGATGAGGTACATCTTCTGTGGTCCTGTCTGCTGAGGCCCGAAGCCTGGGAACCCGGCCGGACGTGGCTCAGGCTCGTACTCCTTGGGCTGTATGCAATTGAGAATGTGCTGGGCCTCGGCAAGGTAGTTGATGCCGGTGTCGTTGCCCCAGCGGTTGGAGGCAAAGATGAGGGCGGTGATGAAGTAGAGCTCACCATCGCTGGCGGCTCCCTGGGCGTTTCGGGTGCCGTCGGTCTTGCAGCTCCATGCGAAGTAACCCTCGCGGATGCCGTCCTGATGCTGCATGTATTTCTTGCTCCAGCGCCACAGACGGTCGAAAATGTCTTTCTCACCGAATTGTACGGCAATCATCAGTCCGTAGGACATGCCCTCAGTACGGGCGTCGTGGTTCTTCACGTCGGAGACGTAGCCCATGGAGTCGCCGACCTCAAAATAGACCTTGTCTGGGCCACGGAACACGGCATTGAACACTTCCTTTAGTTTTGCGTCGACGTCGGCCTGGCTGTAGCCCATCTCCACGAAGAGGTTACGGTACTGGCCTGTCTCGAAGGCACCTTTCGTCCAGGGGGTCAGTGCCGAGGCCTGGAGTGCGAACATCATAAGTAATGATGCAGTAATGATAGTTTTCTTCATTGTTTGTCTGGAATATGGATTGTTGATAATTGTTTGTCTGAGGGAACCTTGCGTATCTTCCAGCCGATGGCGGCGATGATGATACTCATCAGGGGTGAGAGCAGGTTAAAGAAGCAGTAGGGCAGGTAGGTGAGTGTTGGTACACCGAGTACGGTGGACTGTGTCATGCCGCAGGTGTTCCACGGTATCAGAACCGAGGTAACGGTGGCAGCATCCTCTGTCGTGCGACTCAGCAGGCGCGACTCATAGCCTTCTTTTTTGAACACTTCTTTATAGATATCGGCATTGAGTACGATGGATATGAACTGGTCGCCGGTGGTGATATTCAGGAATATGCCCGTGCCGACGGTCGACGACACCAGACTGACGCGGCTCCTGACGAAGCGCACGATTACGCCCGTGATACTCTCGATCATACGGCTGGCCACCATCGAGGCGCCGAAGCACATGGCACAGATGATCAGCCAGATGGTGTTGAGCATACCCGCCATTCCACTGGTAGAGACGAGCTCGTTGAGTGAGGCATTGCCTGTCTCTACGGCCGTAGCTCCGTAGAAAGTAATGGCCAATCCCTTGATCAGACTGCCACTGGAGGAAATCTCAGTGAGGATGTGGGGCTGGAGGATCAAGGCCATGAAGCCGGCCATGATTGACGAGGCGAAGAGCACAATCAGCGACGGCACGCGGCGGGCGATGAGCACTGCCGTCAGCAGCGGCACCAGCAATGTCCACAGGGAAATAGTGAACGTGTTGGAAAGCCCCTCGGTATATTCGCCGACTTGTACTTCCGTTGCCGCATTACTCCCCAGACCGGCCATGAAGAAGATCGTGACGGTGATAAGGAAGGTGGGCACGGTGGTATATACCATATATTGAATATGTACGAAGAGATCGGTGCCTGTGGCCGAGGAGGCGAGGATGGTGGTGTCGCTGAGGGGTGACATCTTGTCGCCGAAATAGGCTCCGGAGATGATGGCTCCTGCCGTCCATGCCTCGGAAACGCCCAGTGCATGGCCGATGCCGAGCAGGGCCACACCAATGGTGGCGATAGTGGTCCAGGAACTGCCGGAGAGCACTGAAATCAGGGCACAGATAATACATGCTGATACGAGAAAGAACTGCGGCGACATGATCTGCACACCGTAGTAGATGAGTGTTGGCACGATGCCGCTGATCATCCACGAGCCGGCAAGCATACCCACACAGAGCAGGATGACAAGGGTGATGCTCACTTCTCCGAGGGTGGCCTTGATCTGCTTCTCGAAGGTACGCCAGGGTACTCGGTATACCGACATAGAGATGCTGACGCACACGGCCATGCCCATCAGCAGCGCTATCTGACTGCCTCCACTGAGGGAATCGCTGCCGAAAAGTGTGATGGCAATGGAAAGGAATCCAATGAGCACCACCACGGGAATGATGGCAACGACAGGGTGAGGAAGTGGCTTTTTATCCATATCGGCGACAAAGGTACAATTTTTTTCTTAATTCTATAGTCTTATTTCTTATTTTATTTGTAACTTTGCACCCAAATAAAATTATTGATGATGACAAAAGAGGAATTTCTGCAACTTCAGAAAAAATATGCCGTACAGATAGATGAAATTCGTCAGTCGGCTCATGCACTGCATCAGCGTGTTAACCAGACCTATGGCGACGATTTGCCCTATGGGTTTCATCTCGACATGGTGGCTGAGGGTATACAAACCTATGGCCATCTGGTGTGCGTCAGCGAGGATGATGTGCTGCCGATGTTCTTCGGTGGCTATTATCACGACAGCATAGAGGATGCACGTATGACGTACAACGACGTGATGCATGAGGCTCGTTTACGGATGACGGAGGAGCAGGCACTGATGGCTACTGAGATTGTTTATGCCCTGACCAACGACAAGGGCCGTACGCGTGACGAGAGGGCGGGGGAGAAATATTATAAGGGTATACGCGAGACTCCCTATGCACCGTTTGTAAAACTCTGCGACCGTCTTGCCAACATCACCTATACTTGTTCTATTGATAGCGGCAAGGATGGCAACAGAATGAGGGAGATCTACAAGGGTGAGATGGCCCATTTCCTCTCTTCTATCAAGTCTGGGAGCGACGATCCTCGTCTGCAGATACCTTATGAGGTCATCATGACACTGGCGGAGATCCTGATTGAAGAGGTGGACCGTGACGAAATCCGCAAACAATGGGGTGAATTGTATAAAAAGTGAAATGGCAAATAGGTAAAAAGTAAGCAAAAACACAATTTTTCTTGCTTTTTATTTGTTTGTTTCGCAAAAATAATGTACTTTTGCAGCCGAAAAGATAAAAACGATTAGATTATGTCAATGTTGAATGCTTACTTTTACGGCTATTATTTTTACTTTGCAAGCAATTGTGAAGCGGGAAGTTGCGTATAATTCAACTGATGACAGAGATGATAAAATACAAGGTCCCGCTTCACACAAGTGAAAGCGGGATTTGTTTTTAGAAACGAGGATAGGGAATATGAAGAGAATTGCCATTCAAGGACAGACCGGGTCGTTCCACGATATTGCGGCGCACCTGTATTTCGAGGGAGAACAGATCCAGTTGATTTGCTGCTCAACCTTCGAGGAAGTGTTTGCCAGTATCAAGCAGGATCCTACAGCCATCGGCATGCTCGCCATCGAGAACACGATTGCGGGAAGCCTGCTGCATAACTATGAGTTGCTGAGAGATTCAGGAACGACGGTGGTAGGTGAGCATAAACTGCATATCACGCACAGCATCTGCTGTCTGCCTGAAGACGACTGGGACACCATCACTGAGGTTCACTCGCATCCTGTGGCTCTGATGCAGTGCCGTCAGTTCCTGGCACAGCACCCTCAACTGAAGAACGTGGAGGCTGAGGATACGGCAGGATCGGCTAAGATGATTGCCGAGGGACAGAAGAAGGGATGGGCGGCCATCTGTCATGCGGAGGCTGCCAGACTCTATGGCCTGAAGGTGCTCGAGGATCATATCGAGGACAATAAACATAACTTCACCCGTTTTCTCGTGGTGTCAAATCCCAACAAGGCGGATATGTTGCGACCGCTGTTGGAGACCAACAAGTCGAGCATCGTCTTTTCACTGCCTCACGAGGAGGGGTCGTTAAGTCATGTCTTGGCTATCCTCTCGTTCTACAAGATCAACCTGACGAAGATCCAGTCGTTGCCGATTATCGGACATGAATGGGAATACCTGTTCTACGTCGACTTGATGTACAACGACCTTACCCGCTATCGTCAGTCGATAGATGCAATCATTCCTCTGACAAAGGACCTGAAGATTTTAGGAGAATATAAAGACGGCAAACAAACGAATTAATTATGATACAACCAGCAGACAGATTAAGTTTAGTGCAGGAATACTATTTCAGCAGGAAACTGAAGGAAGTAGCACAGTTGAATGCCGAGGGCAAGGACATTATCAGCCTTGCCATTGGAAGTCCTGATATGCCGCCTTCTCCACAGACCATCGGTAAGTTATGTGAGGTGGCTAAACTGTCCAATGCACACGGCTACCAGATAACGATGGGAATACCCGAGATGCGCGAGGCCATGGCTGGCTTCTACAAACGTTGGTACAACGTGGATCTCGATCCCAAGACGGAGATCCTGCCGCTCATTGGTTCAAAGGAAGGTATCCTGCACGTGACGCTGGCCTTTGTGAATCCTGGCGACGAGGTGCTGGTGCCCAATCCTGGCTATCCCACATACACCTCGCTCTCGAAGATCCTGGGTGCGAAGATAGTGAACTACAATCTGCGTGAGGATAATGGCTGGCAGCCTGATTTCGACGAACTGGAGAAGATGGATCTCTCGAAAGTGAAGCTGATGTGGACGAACTATCCTAACATGCCGACAGGTGGCAATGCCCGTATGGAGACTTACGAGCGACTGGTGCAGTTTGCCAAGGAGCACCATATCGTGGTGGTGAACGACAATCCTTATTCGTTCATCCTCAACGAGCATCCCATGTCGCTGCTCCAGGTGCCTGGGGCCAAGGATTGCTGTATCGAGTTCAATTCAATGTCGAAGAGCCACAACATGCCGGGCTGGCGTGTGGGGTTGTGTGCCACGAACGCACAGTTTATCTCCTGGATTCTGAAGATCAAGTCGAACATCGACTCTGGTACCTTCCGAGGCATCCAACTCGCTGCTGCTGAGGCTTATAAGAATGACGAGGCCTGGCATCGTGAGTTTAATATCGAGACCTACCGCCGTCGTCGCCAGTGGGCTGAGAAGATCATGGATGTCTTAGGCTGCTCCTACGACAAGAGTCAGGTGGGTATGTTCCTCTGGGGCAAGATCCCTGAGAAGTACGCCGATGTCGAAGACCTGACGGAAAAGGTGCTGCACGAGGCCCGTGTCTTCATCACCCCCGGCTTCATCTTCGGATCCAACGGCAAACGCTACATCCGCATCTCCCTTTGCGCCAAAGAGGAAAAAATCCAACAAGCATTAGACAGAATAAGACATTTAAAGACAGAATAACAGATATGGAATTAGATTTAGCACCATTGAATTTACCGAGTGATAACGAACGTCCTTTCGTGATTGCAGGCCCTTGCTCTGCAGAGACCGAGGAACAAGTGATGACGACCGCCCGTGAGCTGGCGATGAAAGGCTGCCACAACTTCCGTGCCGGTGTGTGGAAACCCCGCACAAAGCCTGGAGGCTTCGAGGGACACGGTGAACCCGCCCTCGTATGGCTCGCTCAGGTGAAGAAGGAAACGAAGATGCTCGTCTCTACGGAGGTGGCTACCCCTGAGCACGTGGAACTGGCCATGAAATACGGCATAGATATCCTCTGGATAGGTGCACGTACCTCTGCCAACCCCTTTGCCATGCAGGCTATTGCCGATGCACTGAAGGGAGCGGATGTGCCAGTGTTCGTGAAGAATCCCGTGAATCCTGATCTCGAACTCTGGATTGGTGCGCTGGAACGTCTGAACCAGGCTGGAGTGAAGCGCCTCGGCGCCATCCATCGTGGCTTCTCCAGTTATGAACAGAAGATCTACCGTAATGCTCCGATGTGGCAGATCCCCATCGAACTGCGCCGCCGTATTCCCGCATTGCCTCTGATCAGTGACCCCTCACATATCGGAGGGCGTCGTGAACTGGTTGCGCCGCTCTGTCAGCAGGCCATGGACCTTGGTTTCGACGGCCTGATCATTGAGAGCCACTGTGATCCTGATAAGGCATGGAGCGATGCCAAGCAGCAGGTGACACCCGATGTGCTCGACTATATCCTCTCGTTGCTGGTCATTCGCGATGAGCACACCATGACGGAGGGTATCACCCAACTCCGTAAGCAGATCGACGAACTCGACAACCAGCTGATGGACCTGCTGGCCAAGCGAATGAAAGTGTGCCGTGAGATTGGTCAGTATAAGAAAGAGCACAACATGACCGTCCTGCAGGCTAACCGCTACAATGAGATTCTCAACAAGCGCGGTGCACAGGGCTCCCTCTGTGGCATGAATCCTGAGTTCGTCGCTCATGTCTTCGAGAACATCCACGAAGAGTCCGTCCGCCAACAAATAGAGATTATTAATAAATAAATTGAAACTTTTCAGCTCTATGAGAATATTAGTCATGGGTGCAGGGAAGATGGGTAGCTTCTTCATCGACCTGCTGAGCTTCGATCATGAGGTGGCGGTCTTCGAGCGCGACCCCAAGCGCATGCGGTTCACCTACAACTGTCAGAGGTTCACCTCTTATGAGGAGATTCAGGCGTTCAAACCCGAACTGCTGATCAATGCTGTCACACTGAAATACACCATTCCCGTGTTCAAGGAGGTGATACCTTACCTGCCCAAGGAGTGTATCATCAGCGACATCGCCAGTGTGAAGACTGACCTGAAGGAATTTTACGAGTCGGCAGGCATGCGCTATGTCTCCACTCACCCGATGTTCGGCCCGACATTTGCCAACCTCCAGCAGCTCTCCGAGGAGAATGCCATCATCATCAGCGAGGGTGACTATATGGGACATATCTTCTTCAAGGATCTTTATCAGAGGTTGGGACTTAACATTTATGAGTACACGTTCGAGGAGCATGATAAGACGGTAGCCTACTCTCTGTCAATTCCATTCGTCTCGACATTCGTGTTTGCTGCCGTGATGAAGCATCAGGATGCACCTGGTACCACTTTCAAGCGTCACATGCGGATTGCCAAGGGGGTGCTCAACGAGGATGACTACCTGCTGCAGGAAATCCTCTTCAACCCCTATACACACGACCAGGTCAGTCAGATCCGTACGGAGTTGAAAGAACTCTTGGAAATCATCGATACAAAGAATGCCGACGGCATGAAAGGCTATCTCACGAAGATCCGAAACAACGTGAAGCGTGACATCGAGATAAAAAACACTAAACCCTAAACACTCAATAAAATGAATAGTGAGTACCGACTAAATCCGCATTGTGAGCAGCTGATGCAGCAGTATCGAGATATGCTGCCAGAACTGGAACGTGTGTCTGAAGAGGCCTATAATCGTCTGCGATTTGCCCTTCGCCAGCAAGGTATTTATATCACGGCTTTTGAGAGAAGAATAAAGACAGAGAAGTCGTTGGCAGGAAAATTGGAGTTGAAGGGGGCGAAATATAAAAGTATAGAGGACATCACAGACCTGGTGGGATTGCGTGTCATCACCTTTTATACCGACGATGTGGACAAGGTGGCTGCCATAGCGAAGCGTACCTTTGAGATAGACTGGAAGGAGAGTGTGGACAAGCGCAAACTACACCAGTTGGACAGCTTTGGCTACAACTCGCTTCACTATATCTGTCGTTTGGAGAAGGGAGGTACACGATTCGAACTCCAGATGCGTACCGCCTTGCAGCATGTGTGGTCTACCATTGAGCACGACACTGGTTATAAGGGTGAGGTGAAGATTCCTCGGGAATACAAGCGTCAGTTCAGTCGTCTGGCTGGAATGCTTGAACTTGTCGACGATGAGTTCAGTCGCCTGCGCACGGTCTTGGCAGACTATCGTCGTCAGGTGCAGGCTTTGGTGAAGACCGGACAACTCGATGATGTGCACCTGTCCAGTGACTCGTTCCGTAGCTATCTTGACCTGCGGCCTTTCGACCGGCTGAACCAGCGTATCGCCGCAGTGAATCAGGCTGAGATCTATCCCGCCTCGCTCATGTCTTTCCTGCCGCTGCTCGAATCGTTCGGATTCGAGACACTTGGCCAAGTGCAGGAATTCATCGACAAGAACAGCGACGATGCCTATCAACTGGCCCTCTCGCAGTTTGCACTCACAGACCTTGATATCCTGTCGGAGAGCGTTGGCCTGCAGTATCTCTCTCTGGTGTATGTGCTGAAGCATGGCAAGGGGCGTGAGGGTCTGAAGTTCGTCTATGACACCATTAACGGAAAAGACGACACCAACGAGGCACTGGCCGATATGATGTTTGCCCAGGCACAGACGATGCCATTCATGGTCAGGAGATAAACGACTTGCATGCGTATCGTCCGTGTCTGAAAACAGGTTATATTATCATATTGTCGCGTTTGTCGTAGTAGCCATTTGGGGTAGCACCTTTGTGTTCACCAAGTTGCTGCTACAGAGTGGTCTGACCCCTGCGCAGATCTTCACCCTGCGCTTCACCATCGCCTATGTCCTGCTTTTGTGCTATTCGCTCATCACTCAACACTCATCACTATTCGCATCCTCCTGGCGCGAAGAACTCCTGATGGTGGCACTCGGCATCACAGGCGGCTCCGTCTATTTCCTGACGGAAAATGCCGCCATGCTCTATACCACCGCTACCAACACCTCACTTATCGTCTGCTCTTGCCCTCTTTTCGCCATGCTGCTCGTGGCACTCGTCTATCGCCACACGGAATGGATTACGAAGATGCAGGCCTTAGGTTCTGGCGTAGCCTGTTTGGGCATGGCCATCGTAGTGCTCAACGGGCATTTCGTGCTCCACCTCTCACCTCTCGGCGATCTGCTGGCTTTCGCTGCCTGCCTCTGCTGGGCTGTTTACTCCTTGTTGGCAAAACCCGCCACAGAACGCTATTCATCCATCTTCGTTACCCGAAAAGTGTTCTTCTACGGCCTCCTCACCATCATACCTTATTATATCCTCAAACCCTCAGAAACCAACATCTTTTCATTTTCAATTTTCAATTTTCAATTATCAATTATATTAAATCTGCTCTTCCTGAGTGTCGTCGCCTCGATGCTCTGCTATCTCCTCTGGAACTGGGTCATCAGCAAACTGGGAGCGGTCGATGCCACCAACTGGGTCTATTTCAATCCCATCACCACGATTATCTTTGCCTGGTGGCTGCTCCACGAACAAATCACCGTATGGTTCCTCATCGGATCTGCCCTCATCCTCTTTGGCATGTACCTCGCTGATAAAAAACAATAAACAAAAAAACGGCTTTTTCTTTGTTCCTTTCGAATATTTTGCCTATTTTTGCACCATCAAACCATTTAGACATTATAGTTATGGGTATTATTTTATCACTTCTTCTTGGATGTTTGGCTGGCTTCTGCGCCGGCAAGTTGATGAAAGGTGGCGGCTACGGCCTCATCATGAATTGTATACTGGGTCTCTTCGGTGGGGTTGGCTGTTCGATCTGCTGGGCGTCTCATGGGGAGGTCTTCTGGGGCAGCTTGGCACAGCTATCATCGGTGCTGTCGTCATCCTCTGGATTGCCTCGCTGATTAAGAAGTAAGCAGTGGATCGGAATTTGGAGCTTCTCACGTTGGCCGTGTGCGGGATTGCACGGCAAGCGGGAGCGTATATCAGGGAGGAACGGAGTAAGTTCTCCCTGGAGAGTGTGGAGCGGAAACATGCCCACGACTATGTGTCGTATGTCGACAAAGGGTCGGAACGGCTGATTGTTGCTGCGCTGAAAGAGTTGTTGCCTGAGGCAGGCTTCATCACTGAAGAAGGCTTGGCCGGCCATGATACTGAACAGATGCTTTGGGTGGTCGATCCACTCGACGGCACGACGAACTTCATCCATCAGTATGCCCCATACGCTGTCAGCATCGCCCTGTTGCAAGGGAAGGAGATTCTCATAGGTGTGGTTTATGAAATCTGTGCCGACGAGTGTTTCTATGCCTGGAAGGGTGGGGGTGCCTATTTGATGCATCACCCTTCATGCACCGTGCCTCATCAATTGCATGTCAGCAGCCAGAAGATTCAGGATGCCCTGCTCTGTTTTCAATTGCCTTACAATAGCGATGCCTATAAGCCCACCGTCCAACGGCTCATCGACTCTTTTTATGGCCGTGTGGGTAGCATCCGCATGTGTGGTTCTGCTGCGATGGCCCTCTGCTATGTCGCTGCAGGACGCCTCGACGGCTATGCCGAACAGTACATCGGCCAGTGGGACTTCATGGCCGGCAGTCTGATGGTACTGGAGGCTGGCGGCACCGTTACCGACTACGTTGGCTCCTCTGATTTCACTGGGGGCAACAGCGTCATCGCCACCAACGGCATCATCCAGAACAACCTTTTGGAAGTCATTCGTAAATAACTTTCTGGTATGAGAAGATTATTTGTCATCTTGGTGACATGGCTGACTATTGGCGCTTATGCTCAGGGCCAGGAAGAGGTGATAGAGCACGAAGGCAACAAATATATCATCCATGTTGAGCAGCTGGCTCCTGACCCCGAGATGACGCTTCTCGACGTGCTTCATATCTGTCCGGAACTGATGTCGAACGACGGTAAGACACTCACGTCTGACTATCTGCTGAGTGTGGACGATATCCCCCTGAGCGTCGATTACGGACCACTGCTCGGGGGTATCAAGGCCTGCGACCTCAGTGAAGTGACCGTGTGTACCTACGGAGCGGTGAACAATGCCATGGACGGCACTACGGGCACCATTGACTTGACGTTCCGTGAAGGCAGGGGGCTGACAGGAAAGCTGGCTCTGAGTGGCAGTACCTATGGTAACGGACAAATGTATGCTGATATCGCCAGTGGTGGTGAGAATGTCACTGTACGCGCCTTTGCACAGGCCAACCTGCAATATGGTCAGGCCACGGCGCTCTCAGGTAACAGCATTACCTCACGCAATGGAGTGGAGAATGCAATGCTCTTTGTGGATTGGCAGGCTACCGATCGTGACCTGCTGAAACTGAAGCTCTCTCAAGGCTATGGCGAGTATCAGGATAAAGTGCATGATACCGGGCAAAGCGAGGATAATAGTGAGTTCAACAGACAACGTTGGGGCGAGCTCGTCGCCACCTATGAGCGCACCCTCAACGAGCAGGAGGCGGGTCTCTACATCGAGGCGGGCATGAGCTATACAAAAAACTCTTTCTTGGAGGTACAGACGGTGTTACCTTGGTGGATTGCCGAGTACAGTGTCCCTTTCCTCAATCAGTCGCTCTGGATGACTATTGGCTATGAGGGGGACTATACGAACCTCTGGTATGAGGGACTCCGTCGCGAGCAGAACCTCTACAACGACTTATATGTGCAGTTCGACTATAAGAAAGGTCCGTGGGTCATCAGTCTTGGTGACCGTTTCCGTCACAACTCCTTCTGGGATAAGCACTACGATGAGGGCGATGGGCGTCTGTGGTCACATAACCGCAACGATCATGCCCTGCATGCTATCGTGGGATATCGCGCAGGACGACACTTTCTGCAGGGTGCTTTTAGCCGCACCTACTTCAATCCCATCCCCAGCGACTTCCATGACTATCTTGGCGGCTCACAGGTCTATCACAATATAAACTATCAGACTAATCTCGCCTGGCGTTCCGAAGCCCGCTATACCTATCAGTCTGAGCGGATTGTCGCAACGGGTACCGTGACACACACATTACTGTCAGACCTGCCGTCACCTGACGAGTCACTATTTAGTGTGGGGGCAACAGCCACTTGGCATCAGGGTCCCATACGGCTCACGGCAGGTGCTAACCTCTACCACCTGCACATCGGCTACGATGAGGCTGTCAACAACACGTTCTACACCCTGAAGTTCGCTCCGACACTATTGTTGGGCAAGGGCTTCAGACTGTCGTCCACATTGATTTACAACAGTAAAATAGAGGCTTACGACCAACATGCCCATCTTTACGCTTCAATAAAACTGAACAAGGACTTAGGGAAACGCTGTAATCTGTTTGCCGACTTCCACGACATCGCGGGACAGCTGACGGGAGCGTCCTATCTCCTGTTGCAGTCGTTCAATAACCGTGCACTGACGATAGGACTGACCTTCTATCCTTGGAACTGAAGCCCCGCCCGGTTTCGTGAATTAATCCTAAATGCTTGGCGGTTTCGGAGAAAATGTGTACCTTTGCCCCCGTATAATTAATAGTATTATGGCTGCAGGAAAGTGGATAGGAGGATTCATCGGATGGATGGCCGGGGGACCGTTGGGAGCCTTGGCCGGCTATCTCTTGGGATCGTTGTTCGACACGATGCTCGACGGGGTGAACTCTCCGCAGAACTCCGGTACATGGGGTCAGGGCTCAGGACGCGAACAGCGACAGACATATCAGGACTTCAATGAGGCCTATCAGCGGGCCTATCGTCAACGGCAACAGCAGGGCCAGCGAAACAGCTTCCTGTTCTCGTTGCTGGTGCTCTCGTCGTATATCATCAAGGCCGATGGCAAGGCGATGCACTCAGAGATGGAACTGGTGCGCCAGATGCTGCGCCAGAACTTCGGACAAGATGCTGTCAGTCAGGGCAATGAGATCCTGAACAAGCTCTTCGACGAGCAGAAGCGCGAGGGCTGGACACAGTTCAAACAGACCGTCCGCCAGTGTTGTGGACAGATCAATCAGCAGATGGACTACTCGCAGCGTCTGCAGCTGCTGAACTATCTGGTGATGGTGGCACAGGCCGACGGGCGTGTGCCCCAGAGTGAGATCACGGCACTGAAGGAGTGCGCCCAGTGGCTGGGCATGTCGGCCTCGGAAGTTGACTCGATGCTGCATCTGCAGGGCGACACGCTCGAAGATGCCTATAAGGTGCTGGGTGTCAGTCCGAACGCCACCGACGACGAGGTGAAGAAGGCCTACCGCAAACTGGCCCTTGAGCATCATCCTGATAAGGTGGCTGCGCTGGGCGAGGATGTCCGCAAGGCAGCTGAGAAGAAGTTCCAGGAGATCAACGCTGCAAAAGACCGGATATGGAAGGCAAGGGGATTGTAGTGCCCGAGGGGTGCCACGAGGTGCTGTTGCATGCTTGTTGTGCACCTTGCTCTTCGGCCATTGTCGAGTGGCTGCTGGCTCATGATATCCAGCCTGTTATTTTTTATTACAATCCGAATATCTTCCCACTTGAGGAATACGAGATCCGCAAGAATGAGAGCAAGCGTCATGCAGAGTGTCTCGGCATCAGGTGGATTGACGGCGACTATGATCATGAGGCGTGGCTTGGCAGTGTCTGTGGACTGGAGGGTGAACCTGAAAGGGGACTGCGCTGTCTGCAGTGCTTCACAATTCGTCTGACAGAAGCTGCCAGGGTGGCCAGACGTCTTGCCATTCCATACTTCGCAACCACACTGGCTTCTTCGCGTTGGAAGAGTCTCGACCAGATCAACCGCGCCGGACTCCTCGCCGAGGAAACGGTTAACGCCGAAGGGCCTCTTTCCGATTTTAAAGTCTCCTTCTGGCCTCAGAACTGGCGGAAAGGGGGTCTTCAGGAACGGCGAAACCAACTGCTGAAAGAATTTGACTTCTACAACCAGCAGTATTGCGGCTGTGAGTTCTCGCGAAGAAAAATGTGAGTTCTCACAGAGAAAAAAATGAGGCTGAAAGCTTGTCAGTCTCGTTTTTTTGTTGTAATTTTGCGCCCCGAATTAAAGTTTATAGTTTTTTATTGTTTATATAGCAAAGACTTATGTCCAACACTAACACTTACGTCGGTTCCAAAATCAAGGGACTCAGAGAGACGAAAAACCTCAGCATCGAGGAGGTGGCTGAGAGCACTGGTCTGTCAGTGGAACAGATCAACAGCATCGAGAACGACCAGAACCTGCCCTCGTTAGGGCCGCTGATCAAGATAGCCCGTGCACTGGGGGTGCGACTGGGAACATTTATGGACGACAACGATGCCCTGGGACCTGTGGTCTGTCGTGCTGAAGACCGTGAGAAGGACAGCAGCATCAGCTTTTCTAACGGTGCCACCGATGCCCGCAAGCACATGGAGTATCACCCGCTGGCACAGCAGAAGGCTGGCCGTCACATGGAACCGTTCATCATCGACATCAATCCCGAGGAGAATCAGGACTACAAGCTCTCGGCCCATGAGGGAGAGGAGTTCATCTATGTCATGGAGGGCGAAGTGGAAGTGGTATACGGTAAGGAGAAGTATTCGCTGAAGGAAGGCGACTCGATCTATTACGACTCGATTGTGAAGCACCATCTGCATGGTGCCCCCGGCAAGAGTGCCAAGATTCTCGCACTGATCTATATCCCGTTCTGATCATTGGACATTGAAGAATGAAGATGGAAACAAAGAACGTGAAATTAGACATGGCAGGCAGACCGCTGCCTGACAGAACCTATCCTGCAGAGACGGGCAGTGCCGGCTATCAGCTCTATGAGCGCACCCTCGGACAGTGGCTGGAGTACTGGGCAGAGACAACACCCGATAAGGAATACATCGTGTATAGTGACCGTGACCTGCGCTTCACATGGAGCAAGTTCAACGAGCGTGTCGACAACCTCGCCAAGGGCCTGATTGCCATCGGCGTCGAGAGGGGCTCGAACGTGGGCATCTGGGCTACGAACGTGCCCGACTGGCTGACGTTCCTCTATGCCACAGCCAAGATCGGTGCCGTGCTGGTGACGGTGAATACCAACTACAAACAGAACGAGCTGGAGTACCTCTGCAAGGACTCCGACATGCATACTCTCTGTATCACCGACGGTACATGGGATTGTAACTATGTGGACATGACCTACACGATGCTGCCCGAGCTGAAGACCTGTGAGCGGGGACGTCTGAACAGCGAGCGCTTCCCTTACATGAAGAACGTGGTGTTCATCGGCATGGAGAAGTACCGTGGTATGTTCAATACCGCCGAGCTGCTGCTCTTGGGACAGAACGTGGACGACGAGACCCTGCTGGAGATGAAGAGCAAGGTCACCTGTCACGATGTCTGCAACATGCAGTACACCTCCGGTACGACGGGCTTCCCGAAGGGGGTGATGCTCACGCACTATGGTATCGCCAACGACGGTTACTTCACCGGTGAGAACATGGGCTTCACGCAGGATGACAAGCTCTGTGTCTGTGTGCCGCTGTTCCACTGCTTCGGCGTGGTGCTCGCCACGATGAACTGTCTGACGCACGGATGTACCGAGGTGATGGTCGAGAAGTTCGACCCGCTCGTGGTGCTGGCATCCATCCATAAGGAGCGGTGTACGGCCGTCTATGGGGTGCCCACGATGTTTATCGCCGAACTGAACCACCCGATGTTCTCGATGTTCGACCTGACTTGTCTGCGCACCGGTATTATGGCGGGCTCGCTCTGTCCGGTGGAACTGATGAAGCAGGTCTCTGAGAAGATGTATATGACCATCACGAGTGTGTACGGACTGACGGAGTCATCGCCGGGTATGACGCAGACTTGTCTGAACGATACCTTCGAGCAGCGTTGCACGACCGTAGGCCGCGACTATCCGTTTGTCGATGTGAAGGTGCTCGATCCTGAGACTGGCGAGGAGTGTCCTGTCGGCGTACAGGGTGAGATGTGCTGTAAGGGCTTCAACGTCATGAAGGGCTACTATAAGAATCCCGAGGCCACGGCCGAGGTGATCGACAAGAACGGCTACCTCCATTCCGGTGACCTCGGTGTGAAGGACGAGCAGGGCTTCTATAAGATCACGGGCCGCATCAAGGACATGATCATTCGTGGTGGTGAGAATATCTATCCCCGTGAGATTGAGGAGTTCCTCTACCACATGCCCGGCATCCGCGATGTACAGGTGGCTGCCGTACCCTCGAAGAAATACGGAGAGGCCGTCGGTGCCTTCATCATCCTCGAAGAGGGTGTGAAGATGGAGCCGGAGGACGTACAGGAGTTCTGTCGTGGTAAGATTGCCCGTTATAAGATCCCGAAGTACGTGTTCTTCATCGATGAGTTCCCGCTGACTGGCTCCGGCAAGATCCAGAAGTTCAAGCTGAAGGAGATGAGTCTCGCCCTTTGCGAGAAGCTTGGAATAGTAGTCGAATAGACATGGTAATTTTATAAAGGAAAAAGATGTTTGAGAATTTATCAGATAGGTTAGAGAGATCGTTTAAGATCCTCAAGGGTGAAGGCAAGATCACCGAGATCAATGTCGCCGAGACCCTAAAAGACGTGCGTCGCGCCCTGTTGGATGCCGACGTGAACTTCAAGGTGGCCAAGACCTTTACCGATACAGTGAAGCAGAAGGCCCTGGGCATGAACGTGCTCACTGCTGTGAAGCCCAGTCAGCTCATGGTGAAGATCGTCCACGACGAACTGGCGGAACTGATGGGTGGCAAGGCCTCGGAACTGAAGGTGGAGGGTAGGGCAGGTGCCCCTGCCATCATCCTCATGTCTGGCCTCCAGGGTTCTGGTAAGACCACGTTCAGTGGCAAGCTCGCCAACCTGCTCAAGACCCGCAACCACAAAAAGCCTTTGCTCGTGGCCTGCGACGTGTACCGCCCTGCTGCCATCGAACAGTTGAAGGTGGTCGGACAGAGTGTCGGCGTGCCCGTCTATTCGGAGCCCGACAACAAGAACGTCGTCGAGATTGCCAACCACGCCATTCAGGAGGCTAAGGCCAAGGCCAACGATGTGGTCATCATCGATACCGCCGGTCGTCTGGCCGTCGATGAGGAGATGATGCAGGAGATAGAGACACTGAAGCGGGCCGTCAATCCCAACGAGGCTCTCTTCGTGGTGGATTCAATGACAGGTCAGGACGCCGTGAACACTGCCAAGGAGTTCAACGACCGCCTCGACTTCGACGGTGTCGTGCTTACCAAACTCGACGGTGACACCCGTGGTGGTGCCGCCCTCTCCATACGCACCGTGGTCACGAAACCCATCAAGTTCGTGGGTACAGGCGAGAAGATGGAGGCCATCGACGTGTTCCATCCCGAACGTATGGCCGACCGTATCCTCGGCATGGGCGATATCGTCTCTCTCGTGGAGCGTGCCCAGCAGCAGTACGATGAGGAGGAGGCCAGGCGTCTGGAGAAGAAGATCCGCAAGAACAAGTTCGACTTCGACGACTTCATGGGTCAGATCCAGCAGATCAAGAAGATGGGTAACATCAAGGACCTCGCCTCGATGATTCCCGGTGTGGGCAAGCAGCTCAAGGACCTCGACATCGACGACGACGCCTTCAAGGGCATTGAGGCCATCATCAACTCCATGACACCTAAGGAGCGTCAGAATCCCGATATCATCAACCAGAGCCGGCGTCGTCGCATCGCTGCCGGTTCCGGCACTAAGCTCGAGGATGTGAACCGTCTGATGAAGCAGTTCGACCAGACGCGTAAGATGATGAAGATGGTGACAGGCATGAACTCCTCCCGTATGGTCCAGATGGCAAACGCCATGAAAGCCATGAAAGGCGGCAAACCCAAATTTTAGAGAATATGGAACTCATTGACGGAAAGGCAACGGCAGCCGCCATAAAGGCAGAGATAGCCGAAGAAGTGAGACAGATCATCGCCAGGGGCGGTAAGCAGCCTCATCTGGCTGCAGTGTTGGTTGGTCACGACGGCGGGTCGGAGACTTATGTAAAGAATAAGGTACTCGCGTGCGAGGCCTGTGGCTTCAAGTCCACGCTCATCCGCTTCGAGGATACCATCACCGAGGCGGAGCTCCTGGCTTGTGTCGACAAACTGAATAAGGACGACGATGTCGATGGCTTCATCGTGCAGCTACCCTTGCCCAGGCATATCGACGAGCAGAAGATTATCGAGGCCATCGACTATCGGAAGGATGTCGACGGCTTCCACCCCATCAACGTGGGGCGCATGGCCATTGGCCTGCCCTGCTTCATCTCCGCTACACCGCTGGGAATCATCACTCTGCTGAAGCGCTATGGCATCGAGACCTCTGGCAGGAAGTGTGTCATCCTCGGACGTTCTAACATCGTCGGCAAGCCCATGGCTCAGTTGATGATGCAGAAGCAGTATGGCGACGCGACGGTCACGGTCTGCCATTCCCATTCCAAGTCCCTGAAGGAAGAGTGCCGTGCAGCCGACATCATCATCGCTGCCATCGGCCAGCCCGACTTCGTGACCGCCGATATGGTGAAGGAGGGGGCTGTCATTGTCGATGTGGGCACCACCCGGGTCCCGGACCCCTCCCGTAAGAGTGGCTTCCGCCTGAATGGTGACGTGAAGTTCGACGAGGTGGCTCCCCGTTGTTCCTTCATCACGCCTGTTCCCGGAGGCGTCGGTCCCATGACCATCTGCTCGCTGATGAAGAATACCCTCGCTGCCGGCAAACACGAGTATTATAAATGACCGCCGAGGAGTACTACCTGAAAGGTAATGAATACCGTAAGCAGAGCCTGTGGCACGAGGCCATCAACTGCTATATCGAGGCCATCAGACTCGACCCCGACAGCCCCGCTGTCGAGGCCAAGCGCATGCTCGACGACATCATGGCCTTCTACTGTAAGGACATGTATAACCCTTAAACACGTTAAATTTCTGTTTTTTTTTTGCAGGTTCAAGATTTATTCGTAACTTTGCACCCCAAATATCTGTTAGTAAAAAATAGTAAGTAGAATGTCTGACGAAAAGAAGATTTCCCTCAATGAATTAGAGGATTTGTTAGAGGAGAGCGAAAGCAACTCCACTTCGCGCATCAATTTTGCGACCATCTTCGCCACATTGGTGCTCAATTGGCAGTATTTCCTGTTCTCGCTCATCATCCTGGTCTGCGGAGCCCTGCTTTACCTCCGCTATACCGAGCCCACCTACAAGGTGTCGGCCCGACTGCTCATCAAGGGTGACGAGAGCCGCATGCGGCGCAACCCCTCCCAGATGCTGTCGAACATGATGGACCTGGGTATCATGAGCAACTCCTCCGGTATCGACAACGAGGTGGAGGTGCTGCAGTCGCGCGTCCTGCTGCGTGACGTGGTGAAGGAGCTGAAGCTCTACGCCGAGTACCGCACCAAGGGACGTGTCAAGAAGTCTCTGGTCTATGGCAAGCAGCCCGTCATCGCCGAGTTGGATCCTGTCCACCTCGACAGCCTCGACAAGGTCTATATCGAGGGCGGTGCCTCTTCCAGCATGGAATTGATGATCTATCGCAAGGACACCACCTATGTGGTGGAGGGAACCATCAAACAGTCGGGACTCCCCGAAGGCCCGACGGAAACGGTATTCTTCAAGAATCCGCATTCCCTGCCTGCAGCCTTTGACACGCCGCTGGGAACGCTCACCCTGACCAGCTCACCCCGTTTCAAGCTGAAGCCGGGCGAGACCTACTTTGTCAAGATTGTGCCGCCGATGGTCGTGGCTACCGAGTATCTGAAGGCGATGACCGTCTCGCCCACCTCCAAGCTGACTGATATCGCCGAGGTGACGCTGACCGACAAGAATATCCAGCGCGGTATGGACTTCCTCCGCCGTCTGGCCGAATGCTACAACCACCAGGCCAATGCCGACAAGAACGAGATAGCCCTGCGCACCGAGGAGTTCATCAACGAACGCATGGAGAAGATCAACCAGGAGCTGGGTACGACCGAGAGTCAGATTGAGAGTTTCAAGCGTCAGAACGCCGTGACTGGTCTCACCGTCGATGCGGCCCAGGCCGTGCAGATGTCTAACGAGTTCTCTGCACGCCTCTCCGAGGCCAACTCCCAGATCCAGATGCTCGACTATCTGCGTGAATACGTCAACAATCCGAAGAATAAGAATCAGATTATCCCCTCCAACGTCGGTCTGACCGACGGGGCCTCCACCCAGCTCATCGCCAGCTACAACAAGGCTGTGCAGGATCGTAACCGTCTGTTGACGGCTGCCAGTGAGTCGGCGCCCCAGGTACAGACGCTCACCGAGACCATCGAGAGTCTGCAGTCGAGCATCCAGACCGCCCTGTTGCAGGCTCGCCGCTCTGCCGACATCAACCGTCAGGGCATCGCCACGGAGTTCGGCAAATACCAGGGCCGTATCTCCACCGCACCCATCCAGGAGCGTGTGCTCAACCAGATTGGCCGTCAGCAGGACGTGAAGTCGGGCGTGTATCTCCTGCTCCTGCAGAAGCGTGAGGAGAACAGCATCGCCCTGGCAGCCACTGCCGACAAGGGTAAGCTCATCGACGAGCCTCTCTATGAGGGTAAGGTGAGTCCGAAGAGTCTCATCATCCTCATCGGAGCCCTGTTCCTGGCCTTCGCCATCCCGTTTGCCGTCATCTTCATCCTCAACCTCTTCCGTTATAAGATTGAGGGTCGCGAGGATGTGGCACGTTACACCGACCTGCCCATCATCGCCGATGTGGCCGTGGCCAGTGACACCGTGAAGACCTCTGCCGGCATCGTGGTCCATGAGAACAAGAACACCCAGATGGACGAGATCTTCCGCTCCCTGCGTACGAACATCCAGTTCATGCTGCAGGGCGGCCAGAAGGTGATCCTCTTCACCTCCAGTACGTCGGGTGAGGGTAAGACCTTCTGCGCAGCCAACCTCGGCACGAGCTTCGCCCTATTGGGCAAGAAGGTCGTTCTCTGTGGCTTGGACATCCGTAAGCCGGCTCTGGGCCGCCTCTTCGGCGTGTCCGACAAGAGTCTGGGTATCACGTCGCTGCTGACGAAGGACAAGGTCACCAAGGCCGACCTCGACCAACAGATTGTGAAGTCTGGTGCCAACGACAACCTCGACCTGCTGCTGGCCGGTCCCGTACCGCCCAACCCCACGGAGTTGCTGGCCCGCGACAACTTCCGTCAGGTGGTGGATCTGTTGAAGGAGCACTACGACTACGTCATCTTCGATACGGCTCCTGTCGGTCTCGTCACTGATACCCTCCAGATTGCCGCCCATGCCGATGTCAGCGTGCTAGTCTGCCGTGCCGACTACACGCCGAAGTCAGCCTTTGGTCTGCTCAATAACCTGTCTAAGGAGGGCAAGCTGCCCAACGCCTGTGTGGTGCTCAACGGCATCGACATGTCTCGCCGCAAGTACGGTTACTACTATGGTTACGGCGCCTACGGCAAGTATGGCCGTTACGGTTATGGCCGTTATGGTTACAGCAACTATGGTCAGTATGGCAACTACGGTCAGTACGGCCGCTATGCCGAGTCCCATTACAGCAACAAGGACGACGACAGTATTAAGAAATAGAAGATGCTGATTGCAGTTGATTTTGACGGTACGATCGTCGAGCATAGGTATCCTGAGATTGGTGAGGAGATACCCTTCGCCGTCCAGACCCTGCGCATGCTCATCGCTGAGCGCCACAAGATCATCCTCTGGAGTGTCCGCGAAGGCGAGCTGCTCGACGAGGCTGTCAACTGGTGCCGTGAGCGGGGCATAGAGTTCTACGCCGTCAACCGCGACTATCCAGAGGAGACCCTCACCAACAACGACCACTTCAGCCGCAAGCTGAAGGTCGATGTCTTTATCGACGACCGCAACCTCGGAGGTCTCCCCGACTGGGGCACCATCTACCGGATGATCCATGACAAGGTGCAGTGGTATCAGCTGCTCAACGAGGCCGCCACAGGTGAGAAGGACTACGGCACCCGTCGTCGTCACCACCGCCCCTGGTGGAAGCGGTTCTTGAATATATGAGAATAAAAATAAGAATGATATGAAAAAGAATTTAGTATTTGTCGCACTCGCGGTCGCCCTGCTGTGTGCTTCTTGTTCTGCCCCCAAGAATGTCGCTTACATCAAGAACAGCGACGAGGTGGACCTCTCCCAGTCAGCCTATCTCTATGATGCCCGCATCATGCCGAAGGACGTGCTGACCATCACTGTCAACACGGTGAACCCCGATGCTGCTGCCCCCTTCAATCTGTCTGTACCGACAGCATTCAACAACCAGACCCGCAGCACCTATTCGCAGCCCATCCTGCAGACCTATCTGGTCGACAACAACGGCGTTATCGAGTTCCCCGTGCTGGGCACCCTGAAGGTAGGTGGTCTCACCAAGTCTGAGTGTGAGAAGCTGATCCACGATAAGATCTTGCCTTATCTCAATGCCAAGGAGAATCCCGTGGTGACGGTCCGTATGGCCAACTACAAGATCTCCGTCCTGGGTGAGGTGAACCGTCCGGGCATGTTCACGGTCAGCAACGAGAAGATCAACATTTTCGAGGCCCTGGCCCAGGCCGGCGACCTGACCATCTATGGTGTGCGCGACAATGTGAAGCTGATCCGTGAGAATGCGAAGGGCCGCAAGGAGATCCATACGGTTGTCCTGAACGATGCGAGCCTCATCAACTCGCCCTACTACTATCTCCAGCAGAACGACATTATCTATGTAGAGCCCAATAAGGTCAAGGCCCGCAACTCTACTGTTGGCCAGACAACCACCCTGTGGTTCTCTGCCACCAGCATCCTGATCTCCATGGCCTCACTATTGTATAACATCTTGAAATAACTCCAATGGCAAACAATACCCAACAAGAACACGAGCACACTCATCATCATCACCATCATCATCGCGATGATTACGCAAGCCGTTTCAAGAGAAAGAGTCTTCAGTCCATCGAATTCCGTCGCAAGGCTGACAAGTGGTTGAAGATCGCCTTGCTTGTTTTGTCGGCAGTTATGATGTTAATAGTTGTTATAGCATACCTTTTCGGTTAAATTTTACCATTTTTATTTGGTAGTTTCCACAAAAAGTGTTACTTTTGCCCTCGCAAAGTAACACTTTTTTTGTTTAACCCTAAATTAAAACAAGTATGAAAAATTCAATTCTGTTTGCAGGAATGATCCTGTTGGCTGCAAGTTGCAGCAGTGAGAGTGATGTTACCGTCAGCGCCCCCGAGTCAGGCAAGGCGCTGGTGAATGTGCGTGTCGACAACTTTACGATCGAGCAGGAGGAGTTCGCTTCGGCGCGAGGTGCCACGCGAGCCTCTTCAGCCTTGGCCGATTACACGAATGTGAAAGCCATCACCCTGGCCTTCTACGATGGCACCGAAGAGGTGTACAAGGCCACACAGCTTCGGGCCGATGCCACCACCTACACCACGTTTGGTGAGTTCTCCACGCCCCTGAGCATAGGCAGCTATACGATGGTGGTGCTCGGCTATGGCAGTGAGAGTGAGATCACCCTGACGAGTCCTACTGCTGCGGCCTATACGTCCGACAAGGGCCGTGAGACCTTCGTTGCGACGCAGACGGTGAATGTCACATCGACTGCCGACCTCAACCTGACGGCCGAGCTGAGCCGTGTGGTGACGCGTCTGAAGCTGCAGTCAACTGACAACATGCCGACGGAGGTGGCCAAGGTGACCATCCAGGTGTCAGCGGGCGGCATCAGTTTCAACCCCACCACCGGTCTGGCCACGGTGAATACCGGTATCACGAATGAGATAACGGCCACTTCAGGCTTTGGGAAAAGTGCCTCCTTCAACACCTATTTCTTCCTCGCGTCAGACGAGCAGACCGTCAATGTCACCATCACCGTCTTGGATGCCAGCGACAACGTCCTTTTCAGCAAGGCCCTGACCAGTGTCCCCATGAAGCGTAACCGCTGTACCATCGTGACCGGTAAGCTCTTCTCGTCCACAGCCACCGCCTCTGCCTTCACCGTCACCACCGACTGGCTCACCGACCACGTCGTAGAATTCTGATCTCACTTTGGTGACGATGCTGATCCGGAGATGCACCAAACTAAAGGGGAGCATACTCACACTCGAGTATTCTCCCCTTCTTCGTTGATGGCCGTCAGGTTGGCTTAATCGTTCTCGCCAGTGTCGTCGTCACCACCGCCGCCGGTGTTACTACCCGTGTTGCCGCCTGACTCCTGACCACTACTCTTCAGCTACTTTTTTGGGGGTTTAGC
>JAEEGG010004051.1_pt1 | contig 35825 bp, 24 predicted proteins | sample 9134161 | NCBI WGS metagenome assembly JAEEGG01 (sample SAMN16246543, study PRJNA631951) | gut metagenome | biome: gut microbiome; feature: rumen; material: CR-attached | host: Bos | place: Iran: Karaj | collected 2018-10
AATTGCCACGATGAGCTGGATGATGGACTTAATTGTTTCCTTCTTCATTTTGATTTCTGATTTCTGATTGTTTTAATTGTTAATACTGTTGTTTTTAACGTAGGGCAGACATGGGGGTCTGCCCTTACGCATTTATGCTTTGTTGTTGGTTTGTCGCGAATTCTGTTCATTTTTTGTTTTTTAGTGGTTCATTTTGTTGTTTGCGGATTCTCTGAGAAGCATATCTCCCCACAGCGGGGAGTTATGCTTTCGGAGTCGGGGATGCATGCTTTCCAACTTGGGGAGCTATGCTTTCCGAGTCGGGGATGTATGCTTTCCAACGTGGGGAGTTATGCTTTCCGAGTCGGGGATGCATGCTTTCCGAGAGAGACCCTGCTCCCCTCCCTTGAGGGCGAGGTTGGGTGGTGGTGCCCTTTAAGGCTCCTGTTCGTCCTTGTCGACGTCGTTCTCATTGGTCTCTTCTACCTGGAGACCCATGAGGAGGGACTTCATGCGGTTGCCGGTGGCGGCATCGACCTCGATTTCAGGAAGGAAGTTCACTCGTGCACCGACGAGGTGCTTCGAGGCACTCCAGTCCTTGGCGGTGTCGGCGGGCTTGGTCTTCAGGCCGATCTTGAACGACCCGAGGCCTTCGATCTTGACGCGGTTGGAGTCCTGAAGCCATTCCTTCAGCACATTCACCATCTCCTCAAGAACGGCCTTCACGTCGGATGACTTCACCGACACGTTCTCCTGAATCTTTGCGGCCATCAGCTTCAGAGTCTTGGGCTTCTTGGAGTACACCGCACGGGCGTACCACTTGCCGCGGTTCTTCGACTCGGCACGATTGTCCTGATACAAAACGTAACGTACTGCCATAGTTCTGATTGTTTTTTAGTGGTTAATTGTTTTGTTCCGAGGCAACATCCACTCTTCAGATGTGCGGTGCAAAAGTACATATAATTCTTACGGTTTGCAACTTTGGGGCTCGAAACGGCCACTATTTAACACTTCGTTAACATTTGAGGTCTTTGCAAGTTTTTATTGGAAACATTTTGCCGCAGATTCCGCAGATTGTCGCAGATTTTTTATCATGTTTTTAAAAACAACTTATACAACAAATACAACTTTTTTCTGCCCGCGGCGCAACGTATAATTCCCATTAATGAGCCGTTAATTATCCATTAATTTTGATAAATTTTGAATCAGATTTTTGAATGATTTTGAGCGCAGCGACCCATTTCCCGTTGTTGTAGGGACGGGGTTTAATCCCCGTCCGCAAGCTGTCATGTGCCTTGCTGATGGGCAATAAAGCCCATCCCTACAAACTGGGTGTAGGACTCCCAACGCTGGTGCGCGACTCCCCTCCTTTGGAGGGGCGGGGGAGGTTTTAACTGTAGCGCCAGCTATAGTAATCTGCAGCATCTCTGAAGCCGTGGCTTTCCCACTCGTCTTCGGTGTTGTCTCGCAGCTGCTCCAGCAGGTTGGAGAGCAGGTCGCTCATCGAGAGGTTTGCGTTCAGATACTCTAAGACGGCTTGTTCCAAGCTGTCGTAGTACTTCCAGCGGCCAGCCTTGCCTTTGCCGCCGGAGATCTCCACTTCCAGCGATGAGTCACCGATGTGCGGCCAGCAGGCCCACACCTGCACATCGTACTCTTTGCCGCCATACTCATACTTGATGCAGGCAGTACATGAGTGGCTTCTCGAGCCGCTCTCTTCGCAATAGTCCCACTCAAACGAATCGTTGAGTTCGTAGATGGCATCGGTGAGGCGTTCCCCTATGTCGGTGATGATTTCGTTTCGATTCATGTTATTACTTATTATAAAAGTTGTTCTCCAGTACATTCAGGAAGTTTTTCTCGTCGATGATCCAGTCGAAGGTGGCGATGAACCTGTTTTTTGCGTTCCGCCCGTTCAAGAATGGCGAGTTGATTGCCTTGCGGCAGGCCTCGAAGAGGATGTCCTTGCCATAGGTGTCGCAGATTTGCCGAAGCCGCTCTATTCGCTTTTCTGTCATGATGCGCAGAGGCTTGATGTTGCTTTCGTAGTCCTTGATCAGCTGATTCCACCACGGCATGAATTTCTCTTTTATCATCCTTGAAAAATTATCCTCCTCATCCTCCTCGCCGCCGTTAGCGTCGCCGCTAACGGCAGAAGAAGAAGAGGAATCTCTTCTTAGAGAATCAACAAGGGACTCCTTGTTGATTTCATTCTTGTTCTTGTTCTTGTTCTCGTTCTTGTTCTTGTTCTTGTTCTCGTTCTTGTTATTATTCTTGTTCTTGTTATGCATTGCAAAAAATGCATTTGCATCAGCATCGTTTTTGGCCCATCGTTTGTTGGCAGCTTCCTTTCTTTTTTCGCACAACTGCTGATATTTTTTAATATCGATGTTGATTTGCATGCGCATGAAGCGGAAGGCCAGCAGGATGTCGGATTCCACGAGTTGCTCTTCCTTTTGTAAGTCGAGCGACCCATCGTTGAGCCAAGTGAAGATGTGGCGGAAGAGCCTTCCCAGCTGCTCATCGTTGAGACAGCTGACCAGCTTCTCGCATTGCCTGCAGAATCTCAATAATTTCTTCTTGTGTCATGGTTTATTGTTCTTTTGATTGTTAAACGTGTGTGATAGATGAAATCAGGGAGCAAAGATACAACAGGGGGTGTCCCAGAACTCGGAACACCCCCAAAAAGATTATATTATTTTAAGAATTGAACACCCCGTTTTTACGGATTTTCACATATAATTCGGAAAAATCGGAACGAATGAGACGCGGTTTATTTCACGGTACAGAGGGAGAAGTAATGGTCTCTGATGGGTTTGCTGACGGGGTTGCCGGTGAGGGTGACAGGTTCTTGCAACTTGATGTCGGCCGACGAGCTGGCAACCTTCACCACATACTTGCCCGGTGCGACGTTCCACTGGCGCTGGCCTTGGTGGCTGTAGTAGCCGAACTGCTCAGTGAAGAGCTTCGCGTGGACGGTCTTGCTCTCACCGGGAGCCAGCGTGATGCGGGTGAAGCCCTGCAGCTGCAGGGGACGGATGGGCTGCTGGGCGTTGGTGGGCGAGAGGTAGATCTGTGCAATTTCGTCGGCAGCCATCTTACCGGTGTTCTTCACCTCGAACGTGATGTCGACGGCCTCTGCCGATGTGGGAACTTCGCTTGTGGCCTGCAGGTTGCTGTATTCGAACGTGGTGTAGCTCAGACCATAGCCGAAGGGCCACTGCACGTTCGGTGTGACGAGCTGTGGGCCGGCGGCCTGTAGGGAGGGATGGACGGGCAGTGGCGAGGGGTTGTTGTAGCACATGGGCTCGTAGACCTCCTTGCTGGGATAGCTCACGGAGAGCTTTCCCGACGGCGACACCTTTCCATAGAGGATGTCGGCAACGGCATTGCCGCCTTCCTCGCCCGGATACCATGCTTGGATGACGGCAGCACAGCGCTCGGCAAGCCCCGACACCACCTGTGCACGACCGCCGAAGATGACCATCACCACGGGCTTGCCGGTCTGGATGAGTGCCTCTACGAACTGCTCCTGGCGGCCCGGCAGACGCAGCGATGTGCGGTCGCGGTTCTCGCCGCAGAGCATCACGTTCTCGCCCACGGCAGCGACGATGACGTCGCACTCCCGCGCCTTGGCGAGTGCATCCTGCCAGTCGGCCTTCTCACCGGCATCGACCTTGCGATGCAGGAGCTCATATTCCCATGCGCGCTCGTCGCCCAGCTCACCATACTTGGTTTCAATCTCTTCCGTCCAGTCGCAGCCGCGGCTATAGACGATGTCCACGTCGGCGGGCTTGCGCTCGGTCATTCCCTCGAGGAGCTTCACGATGTGCGGCTGTTCGGAGGTGTAGTCAAGCTTTTTCCAGAAATAGGACATGGCGGGATAGCTGTAGTCGCCGCACATCGCCCAGATGGAGTTGGCGTTCGGTCCCGTCACGAGCACCGACGAGTGCTTCCCTAAGGCCGCGTTGACGGCGAAGCCGTTGCTCAAAGGCAGGATGCCATTGTTCTCGAGCAGCACCACCGACTGCGTGGCGATGTCGTAAGCCGTCTGCCGCTCCTCGGGTGTGTCGAGCTGGATGGGCTTTTTGTCATAGAGATAGGGATTCTTATCGAGGAGTCCGGCGCGGCACTTCTGCCGCAGCACGTTCTTCACGGCACGCTCCAGCACGTCGGGCGACACCAACCCTTGGTCGATGGCCTCCTGCAAGTGCTGATAGTTCGCACCGAAGGGGAAGTCGACATCGTTGCCGCCATTGATGGCAGCGGCAGCCTTCTCAACGGGGCTCTCGAGGTCGGGGAGCTGGTCGATGGCGGTGTAGTCGCTCACCACCATGCCATCGAAGCCTACATAGTCGCGCAGGATGTCCTGCAGGATTTCGTTGTTGGCGACACACTTCGTGCCATGTACGGCATGATAGCCCGGCATCACCACCTTGCTACCCGCCAGTCGGATCATCGCCTCGTGGGGCATGAGGATTTCCTCCATGAGCTCCTTTTCGTCGGCATCGCCACCACCGCCGTAGCCCAGGTAGTGCTTCGAGCACGCCGACACACCCTTCTTCAGATCGCCCTGCTGCAGACCTCGCACAAACGCCGTGCCCATGACGGCCGACAGATAGCCGTCTTCGCCATACGACTCCTCCAGTCGGTTGAACGAAGGATTGCGACACACGTCGACCATCGGCGACAGTGCCAGCACACCACCCATGCGGCGCAGGGCGTTGCTCGTCTGGCGTGTCTTCAGCTCTGCCAGCTCCGGATTGAACGAGCAGGCCTGTCCGATCTGCTGCGGATAGATGGTGGCGCCGACGGTGTTGATGCCCGAGAGCACCTCCTCGTGCATGAGTGCTGGTATGCCGTTGGGCGTGTGGTCCATGAGCCACTGCTGCACGGCGGCCACCCGGTCGCGCAGGTCGTTAGGGTCGCGTGGCTGCTGCATGCAGAACTGCGAGAAGTGGCCGATGCCATTGGGAATGAGCTTGCGACACTTCGCGGTGTCCAACCGTCCGTCCTCGCCGAAGAGGTCGTCCATATACATGCTTTTCAGCTGTGCGATGCGCTCTTGTTGCGACATCCTGCTGTAAAGTTCATCCACTTGCTGTTCCATGTCTGTTGTGTTGTTGCAACCTGTCAGCAGGACAGCGAGGCAAGCCATTGCCACCAGGCCGAGACAAGTCGTCATTTTGTGAAAGTATTGCTCCATGTCGATATGTTTTTTGCAAAAGTACATCTTTTTTTTGACAATGCAATCAAAGAATGTAAATAATTTTTGGGATAATATAGAAGATGGTACAATAATCTCCGCAGTAAGACCCCAAAGGGGTCGCACGTGCATCAAGTATCCCAATTCGTCTGCTTGATGATGTGCGACCCCTTTGGGGTCGGATGTTTGGGGAGATGTCATCCACCGCGGGTCAAGACCCGCGGTTACCATAGTGTGACCTCTTCGAGGTCGTCCCCCGCATAGTCACATCCACCGCGGGTCAAGACCCGGGATCTTTCTCCGCTTCAGCTACGAAAGCGTCTCCTACGTCGCCGAGCGATAGCCGCCCCTTATCAAGGGGCTCTAAATCTCCCCTTTCTTTCCCCGCTGCGCTCTGAAAGCGTCTCCTTCGTCGCCGAGCGCACTCCACTTTAAGCCCTTTAAGCCCTTGGGAAGTGAAGCTTGCGAAACTTCAGTAATGGGAGGTAAATGCGGCGGAATTATCAAAAATGATTAGTTTTTTAAGCAAAACACCAATTATTTGCAGGATAATGATTATATTTGCAAAGGAAAAAAGCTTAACTGAGGAAGAACATGATGAAGCGAGCGATGCTGATCGTGGCATGGGCGGCTGCGGCCTGCACGGCGCAGGCTCAGCAACGGGTAGTGGTGGCTGACGCCGTCACACGCGAGCCCGTGGAGCGAGCATCGCTGTATGCGAAAGAGGGTGGCCGGTTTCGTGCCGCCATCAGCGACGAGCAGGGTGTGGCACAGGTGTCGTTCGCGTTTCGAAGGCTCACGGTGTCGCACCTGAACTACGAGTCGCAGCAGCTGCGGTCGCTGCCCGATACCATTTGGCTGAAGCCGCGCTACCGCGTGACGGCAGAGGTGGTGGTGACGAACAAGGAGCCGGCATGGATTGGCGAGAAGCTGCGGGAAGTGGTGCGCACGAAGCAACAACGATACTTTTCGCGGCGCGACACACTGCCGATGCGCTATCGTACGACGAGCCTTGACCAGCGCAGCATGTACCGCTACGACCTGACGGGATGGCTACGCACGCTTGGCCGCGACGACAAATTGTATGCGATGGCTGTGGATAGTAGCATCGTCAGCGCCAGCGATAGCACTACGCTTACCGATGTGGCGAACTTGCGGCGCATGCTCTACGAGGACTTCGTGGCAGAGCTGGACCGTGGCTTCATCAGCGGGCACCGCTGGGCCGAGGACCCGGACTATGAGGGCCGCAGCCGTGGGGAGGTGGAACTGGTGTTCCGCTCGAAGCACCGCACCGACGACCGCGGACGACTAGTGCTCGACACTACGCGCTGTGTGATTCTGCAGGCCTACCGGTTCACGGGCACGGAGACGAATCGTCATGAGCGTGTGCCAAAGGTGCTATATGCAATGGCGCAGATGCTCACCGGTTATAAGATTGAGAAGTGGTCGCGCCACTATCGGGTGAAGTACGGTGAGCGCAGCGACGGCACACTCTATGCGCGCGCAGTGGAATATAAGATGTATATGGAGACCAACGACCACGACGAAGACCCTGAGCAGCAAGACTATACACAGCAGACGGGAGGTGGCTTCCCGAACATGGAGGCCACGCTGGAGGTGGGCGAGGCAACCAAAGACGTGCCACGTGGCCTCGATGCACCACCGATGTACGTGCTGCCACGGCCTTGGTATGTGCGATATGCCACGGAGGGGGGCCGTCAGGAAGAAGTGACGCTCTCGCATCTGCCGATGAAGTTTGTCACTACGGATGACACGGACTGATGAATACGCTCCGCGTCCTTTAAAAAACAGTAGAAAACAAGGAAAAAGAAAAAGCATAGGATGTTTTACTGATGACACTGAAATGAAGGGACGTGGCGCGCCCGCATAGCGGATAAAAAATTGAAAACTGACACGGATGAACAATATGAAGAAAGGAATGAAAATCATGTGGGTGGGGCTTCTGCTCCTTTTCACGTCACTCGGCCTCCATGCACAGGAGCAAGGTGCTGAGCGGTTCAACGTGTTGTACTTGAACATGGAGCATGGGTTGCCAAATAATTATGTAGACGACATCTTTGCTGACTCCGATGGCTTTGTGTGGATAGCCACGCATGGCGGCGGCCTGATGCGCTACGACGGATTTTCGATATTGGATTTCGGTGTAGGCAGTCCGGGACTGCAGCTGCCGAGCAACTCGTGCCGGAACATCTGCGAGGACACGTTCCACCGGCTGTGGGTGTCGTTCGACGAGTTCACAGCCGTCCTCGACCTAAATACGCTAAAGCCTGCCACGCTCACCACACCTCGACAGGATGTGTCTGTGCAGGAAGTGCTGCAGGAGCGGTCGCTGCACGTGTGCTGCGATGAAAAGGGAAAAATTTGGGTGGTGACGATGGACAACATCTACTGTATCGTGTTCGACGAGCGAGGCGATGTGGAACAGCTCTACCGCTTCGCCACGCATAGCAACACACCTGATGTGTTCATTGGTGACCTCGACGGTGATGGAAAGCCGTGGGCAGCCTTTGGAGGTTCGCTGCGAAAACTCGCCGTCGACAATGGGAAAATCAGTGCGAGCAACATCTCGCCGAAGCTGAACGGCCTGCCCGTGGCGTTTATCACCGATGTGGCGCGCCATCAGCAGCAATTCTGGATAGCGACGAACAACGGATTGTATGTCTACGACCCATTCCGAAACGAGGTGACAGCCTATCGCCATGCAACGACGCCGGGCATCTCGCACGACTATGTGTCGGCACTGACCACCGATGCCGAGGGGCAGCTGATGGTGGGAACGCTACAGGGCATCGACGTGGTGAGTGGCACAGAGCCGACCATCCGACATCTGGACATTGAGAAGACTGCCGCCGGCAGCAGTAACTTCGTGAACTGCCTGCGCACCATCTGCGGTCAGCTCTGGGTGGGTACCGAGGGTGGTGGCATCGTGCGATATGTGGCACGCCAGCTGAACGTGCGCCACTACATTGGCCAAAAAGGCGCCGACAGCCAGCAGATGGCCGCCATCTCGGCAGGGGCGGTGAACATCATGCTCACGCAGGACGATGGCACTCTCTGGGTGGGAACGGTGGAAGGTGGCTTGAACCGGAAGCGGCCCGGCAGCGATGTGTTTACACACTACACCTCGCAGAACAGCGGCCTCACACATAATAGTGTTTCGGCATTAGCGATGTCGGCACAGCGGGGTGGCTCGGCGACGGGTGGTGCGCGTCCGCAAGAGCTCTACATTGGCACATGGGGTGGGGGACTGAACGTGCTGTCGCTCGACGGTCCGGCAGCCACTGTGCGCCCGCTGCCTGTGGACGCGAGCTACCAGCCGTTGCTGAACTTCATCGGCGCACTGCAGTACGACTCCATCAACCAAGCCATCTGGATTGGCAGCAACGACGGCATTTTCTGCTATGACCTCGCAAAAGGAGTGGTGTACGACCCGTTCCCTGGCTGTCGCAACTTCAGAGGGTGCATCGGTAGCATCGTCCTTTCCGACGGCCACCTCTGGATGGGCTGCCTGGAGGGAACCGTCGACATCGACCTGACACGCCGCCCGTTCCGCTATGAGCACTATAAATACCTGCTGGACCAACCCGACAACCGAATCATTGATAAGATTACCTGCTTCTGCCAGGCCAGTGACGGTACGCTTTGGCTGGGCAGTAACGGCTACGGACTCTATAAGCGCACCGGTGTGAAGAAAGGCCGGTCGACGTTCGCCGCCTTCCGCGTGAGCGACGGTCTGAGCAACAACGCCGTGCGCGGCATTGCCGAAGGTCAGAACGGTATGCTTTGGGTAACCACTGTGCATGGCCTTTCGCACTTCAACCCCCGCACCGCAGTGTTCACCAATTATCATGAGGAAGACGGTCTGCTGTCGTCGCAGTTCTATTGGAATTCGGCCCAGCGCGCCCACGACGGCTCGCTCTACTTCGGTTCCGACAAAGGCCTGACGGCGCTCTACGACGCCAACACAGCACCGCCCTACAAAGGCCGCCTGCATTTCACCCTACTCACCGTGAACAACCAAATGGCTGAGGCCGGCGGCCCCTACATCAGCCAAAACATCGCGCTGGCGCGCCGTATTACGCTACGAGAGAGCGACAAGTCATTTAACATTGAGTTCTCAGCCCTGCATTATGGCAATGAGACGCAGGGCATCTACAGCTATCGCATGAAAGGATTCGAGCAGGAGTGGACACCCCTGCCGGCAGGCCAGCACAGCGTGCGATACACTAGTCTGCCGCCCGGCGACTATGTGTTCGAGGTGCGCTATGCCTCTGCCTACGACGCTCCGCCCACTGCCGACGGCGATGGTGCCGAGCAGTTGCAAGTGCCGCACATCAGTATTGACGTCCACGTGGCACCTTACTTCTGGAAGACTTGGTGGTTCCTCTTGCTCCTGGCTACGGCGGCTTTGCTTTCGTTGAGCTACTTCCTGCGGCGGATGCACCTGCGTCGGCTGCAGCTGGCGAAACAACAAGAAGCCGAGCGCCTGATGCGACCCATTGAGGAGGTGTTGCGCGAGAGCGAGGACCCCTATGAGCTGCAGCAGCGCATACAGACCATCCTCGACGGTCAGCAGCGCTACTTGGAGAGTTCGAAGAAGAGCGTGGAGGCCGATGTGGAAGAAGCGCAGAAGAACGTGCGCCCGTTCATGGAGCGTGTGATGGAAATCATGGAGAAGAACTACATGAACTCTGAGTTCGACGTCGCCGACTTCTGCCAGCAGATTGGCATGAGCCGTAGCCTGTTGGCAAAGAAGCTGAACGAACACACCGGTCAGAGCACAAGCCAGTTCATTCGCAGCTATCGCCTCGACATTGCGAAGCAGATCCTGATGCGTGGCGACCACCGTAATATAGCCGAGATTGCCTTTAGCGTAGGTTTCAACGACCCGAAGTATTTCACCCGCTGCTTCACCCGCCAATATGGTGCCACGCCATCCAGCTTCCTACAGTAGAGGTGCACAAATAAAAGAAAATCCCCCTCCGATACGTTTTGTCCACCTAATAAGTCGTTTTGTCCACCTCTCTACTTATTTTATGGTGTAATTTTGCGGATGTTTAGCGATCTTGCTGAATATAATTCATGCACGTGAAGTGTTGTAGGATACTCACTCTTTTCCTTTAAAAACCGAATAACTAACTTTATAACAACAAATTTTAAAACCAACAAGCAATGAGAAAACAAGTATTATTCTCTGCGATGCTGTGTCTGGGTGCCTTGTGCGGACTCACCATGATTCCGACCACGGCAGCTGCCGCAGTGGAGCAGCAGCAGACCATCAAGGTCAGCGGTCAGGTTGTTGACCAGGACGGTGAACCACTCATTGGAGCAACGGTCAGGGTGAAGGACGCCGAAGGCGGTGCCGTCACAGACCTTGACGGAAACTTCCAGTTGGATGTTCCTGCCAATGGTGTGCTCATCGTGAGCTATGTAGGATTCAAGGACATGGAGGTGGCCGTGCGCGGTCGCGCTGTTCTTGGCACTATTCAGATGGAAAGCGACGCCATGACACTGAATCAGGTGGTCGTTGTGGGTTACGGTACTCAAAAGAAGGCCGACCTGACTGGTTCAGTCTCGATTGTGAATGCCGAGGAAATGAAGAAGGTTTCGAACTCGAACATCTCGACGATGCTCGAAGGTAAGGTAGCCGGTGTGCAGATCACCTCTGACGGTCAGCCCGGTGCCGACCCATCGGTACGCATCCGTGGTATTGGTTCGTTTGGTAGCACAGCTCCTCTGTACGTCATTGACGGTGTGCCTATGGGTACTACCATCCGCGACTTCTCACCGAACGACATCGAGACCATCCAGGTGCTGAAGGACGCATCGGCAGGTGCTATCTACGGTTCGCGTGCTGCAAACGGTGTGATCATCATCACCACGAAGAACGGTAAGAAGGACCAGCCGTTGAAGCTCGACTACAAGGGCTACTTCGGTATCGACCAGATTCCCAGCAGCACCTATGAGCTGATGAATGCCGACCAATACAGTAACTACCTTGCTCAGGCCTGCACCAACAGTGGCACACCTCTGCCCGGTGGCTACAGCATGGGTGAAGACGGCCAATATCACTTCATGGACGGCACAAACACCGACTGGTTCAACGAGGTGTTCAAGACGGGTATCCGCCAAAATCACAATGTGAACCTCAGTGGCGGCGGTGCCAACAACACTTATAACATCGGTCTGGACTACTTCAACCAGAAGGGAACCCTCGAGGGTGCCGGTCCTAACTACCAGCGTTTCACTGCTCGCGTGAATAATACAATGGATACGAAGTTCGTCAAGTTCCGCACCAGCCTCGTGTACTCGCACTCCTCACAGGACGGTCTGGGTATCTCGAATGCCCAGGAGTACATTCAGGGTCTGTATGGTATGACGGGCTATAACGTGCTAGGTGGTACACTGTCAATGCAGCCCACCATCAAGGCTTACGACCCCTCCACATGGGTGCTCGATGATAAGGTCGGCTCGGCCAGCAGCTACAACTACGACGCCTACGGCTATGGTGTGTACTACGACACCATCCACGGTGATATCTCGGCTTCGAACCCCTTGCTCGTGAATAATCTCGTGACACGTAATACCATCGTTGACCGCGTGGTCGCTACCGGTTCGGCCGACGTCGACCTGCTGAAAATGATTGGCGTGGAGAGCAAGAACCACAAGCTGAACTACAAGCTGAACCTCTCTTACAGCAAGACCCACGCCCAGGACAAGACTTGGGTGTCGGCATGGATTCAGAGCAACCGTGTGTACCTCGACAAGAGCAACGAGCGTCTTGACAGAAACAAGCGCACCTACGCTGACTTCCTCGTTGAGAACACGCTGACCTACGATGCCATGTTCGGTCTGCACCACCTGAATCTGCTTGGTGGTATCACCTACGAGGAGGAGAACACCGACATCTTGAACGGCTGGGGTGTGAACTTCCCGGAGCCCTACTTCCTGCAGCTGCAGCATGCCGGCACGCGCAATGCCTCGTCGTATGAATACCCACACGCCCTGAACTCGTTCATCGGTCGTCTCATCTACGACTACGACGGAAAGTACCTGCTGTCGGCCATCGTACGTCGCGACGGTAGCTCGCGTCTGACCAAGCACATCCGCTGGGGTACGTTCCCCTCTGTTTCTGTAGGTTGGCGTCTGGACAAGGAGAAGTTCTTCCCCGTGAGCAGCGACGTCATCAACATGTTCAAGCTGCGCGCCAGCTATGGTGAGCTCGGTAACGAGAACATCGGTGAATTTGCCTACCAGGCTACGATGAACCGTAACAACATGACCTATTCGTTCGGCAACCAAGCCGTGACGGGTTCTGCCATCTCTACTTTCGTGAACGAGAACATCGCCTGGGAGAAGAAGAAGACCGCCAACGTCGGTCTCGACCTCGCCATGTTCAACAACCGTTTGGAGTTCACGGCCGAGTGGTATAAGAACATCTCAACAGAACTGCTTTACTCGGTTCCCGTTCCTGCCAATGCCGGTGTGGCCAACACCAGCGTGACCATGAATGCTGCTGAGATGGAGAACAGCGGTTTCGAGTTCTCGGCAACCTATCGCAACCACGACCACCCGCTGAAGTACGACATCTCGGCTAACCTCAGCACTCTGAAGAACAAGGTGAACTCGCTGGGCTTCGGCACGGAGAGTTACATCACCGGTGCCTATAAGACCGAAGTCGGACAGGAAGTCGGTAAGTTCTACGGATGGGTATATGAAGGTATCGCACGCACGCAAGCCGACATCGACAACCACGCCACACAAAACGGTGCCAACGTCGGTGACTGCCTCTACAAGGACGTGAGCGGCCCCGATGGTGCTCCCGACGGTGTTGTCGATGCTTACGACCAGGTGGTGCTCGGCAGTGGTCTGCCAAAGATCAACTACGGGCTGAGCGCCCGCCTCGAGTACAAGGGCTTCGACTTGAGCATCTCTACCTTCGGCGCACTCAACTACCACGTTGCCGATGGTATCTACAACAACTTGAATTCGTGCTATGGTCCTGCCAACAAGGACGTTGCCCTGCTTGGTGCCAACCGCTGGTCGGACGACGGAACGACTTATCTCTCCGACGTGCCCCGCACCTACTATGCTAACAACGCTACTTTGGCTTGGAACGACCTGTTCAGCGAGCGCAAGATTCAGAACGCTGCCTACTGGAAGATTGCCAACGTGGAGTTGGGCTACAACATACCTAACAAGGTGTTCAAGGGTGTGATCAGCGGTGCCCGCATCTATGTTTCGGCACAGAACCTCTACACCTTCACAGGCTATCATGGATACAACGTCGACTATGCCGGCGGTACGTTCACCCCGGGCTACAACTGGTGCTCTTACCCCAGCGCACGTAGCTTCATGGGCGGTATACTCTTCTCGTTCTAAAGAATTGAAAACTGATCATATATATAATAAGATAGTATTATTATGAAACTATATAAAATTTCACTTGCCCTGTTCCTGGGCCTCGGCGCGATGACTTCGTGCAGCGACAAGCTGGAACTGACGAACCCCAACGAGCAAACATCAGGAACTTTTGGCTTCACAGCCAACGATCTGGAGGAGAGTGTCATTGCCTGCTACAACCACATTCGTATGGAAGGAACCTACGCACGTGTAGGCTACAACATCGACGTGATGCGCGGCGATGAGGCTTGGAACGCCTCGCAGGTATGGTACATGCCTTTCGACGACCTGAACGAACCCATCACCGACGAAATCGGTCAGTGGTCGTGGCGCGACTGGTACTACACCATCAACGTTTGCAACTTTGTGCTCTCCCGTACCACGGGCGACAACCTCTCTGACCAAATGAAGCGCATCAAGGGCCAAGCCCTGTTCATTCGCGCTCTGGCCTATTACAATCTTGCCGGTTATTATCAAAACCCCGCACTCATAACAGATTACAATCAGTATTCAACACTCGACGGCCTCTATGCTTCAAACAAGGAAGAGGGCGACGAGAACACCTTCGCACAGTATGACCGTGTGATGGATCAGGTGGAGGCCGACTTCGCTGAGGCTATGGGACTGCTGCCTTCACGCGACGAGGGTGGCGAGTGGGCCAAGGGTCGTGCCACCTGCGGTGCTGCTGCCGGCTTCTTGGCCCGCACGCTGATGATGCGCCACAAGTACAACGAGGCACTTGACGTGCTGAAGAGCATCATCGCTGGCAACTACGGCCACTATGAGCTCATGAAGAACTATGGCGACAACTTCCGTGAGGGTCCTGCCTACGAGAACAACGCCGAGAGCTTGTTCGAAGTTCAGTTCCTCGACTACGGCTCACAGGGCACCGACGACGAGTGGACACCGGTGAACACCAGTGCCAACGCTACGCAAGGCCATGCCATCGAGAGTAACTACGGTCCTGGCGACTGTGGTGGCTGGGCCGACATCTCTGCTTCGCCCTGGCTCTACAACCTCTTCAAGAAGGAGCGCACCACCGAGGGTAAGCTTGACCCGCGCCTCTATTGGACCATCGGCACTTACGAGAACGACTGGGAAGGCTTCGAGTATGGCAACGTGGCTTACAAGCAGACGCTCACTGCCGACGAGTTCCTCGTGACCAACAACAACTATGGCGGTCTGCCCATTGCCAAGAACACCAACCTTCGCACGGGCATCTACGAGAAGGTCGTCACCGGTCTGCATTGTGGTATCAACCTTCGCATCATGCGCTATAGCGACGTGCTGTTGCGTGCCGCCGAGTGCGAGAACGAGGTGAACGGTCCTACTCAACAGGCCATCGACTGGATCAACCAGGTGCGCGCACGTGCCAACCTGGCTGGTCTGAAGCTCAACGACTTCAACACGAAGGATAAGCTGTTCGAGCAGATTGCCAATGTGGAGCGTCCGAAGGAGTTCGGTTGCGAGTTCGGCCGTGGCTTCGACCTCATCCGCTGGGGATTCTTCTACAGCGCCGACCGTCTGCAGCAGCTGAAGGAGCATGGAGCCTTCAACTTCTGGACCAAGGGCAACTACGAGGCAGGTCAGTACACCTACACCCCGAAAGATGCCGTAGATTATGGAATGTGCAGCAAGAGCTCTTATGACACCTATGTACAGGGCCATGAGTATCTGCCAATCTTCCAGGGTACACTCAACGACAATCCCAACCTCACTGGTAACTCAGCCAACAACAACACCGATAACGCAAGTTATTTCGCTCAGAAGGGCTGGACCGTACATCCGGTAGTGAAGTAAGGAAGGCCTACGCCCCCTGCCCCTCCCCGAAGGAGAGGGGAGAAGGGGGAAGGGAATAACAAATCAATAATTGATAATAGATAATTCAGATTATTATGAAATATATGAGAAAATTAGCAATGGCCTTCTGCGCAGCAGCACTGGGAATGCTGACGATGACCAGCTGCGAGGGTGGCGATCTCTACAGCGTAGACTCCCCCGACTGGCTCCAAGAGGTGATCGACTCGATCAATGCTAACAAGGGTAGCGACGACGAGGAACTGGAAGGCATGATGGAAGACGTCTACACCATCGGTGCTACCGACTACAGCACGGGTTGGTGGGCTCAGTTCTCCAAGTACTATCAGATTAATGAGGGTGGTGTCTGGCACGGACTGTTCAACCTGAACATCAACCCCAACGCCTCCAACACCTATAAGAACTTCGCACTCATCCTCTGCAACGACGAGGACCGTGGTGCTGCCAACTATAAGGAATATGGTGCTATTCGCTTCGACAACCAGCCCAGCGGCAACTCCGAGTGGGGTGATTACATTGATCGTTCGCTTGTGGTGAGCACACTCACCTTCGAGACCGATACCGATCCCGGCGTCGAGAAGCTCGGCGGACGCGTAGTGCTGACCATCGACCGCTCGAATGGCGGACTCATCGTGAAGATCTCCAATGGAACCGTCGTGAAGGAGTACACACAGAAGACTCCGCTGCCCAACCTGAATGCCGATGCTTCGAACACGACCATCCGTGCATTCCTGGTGCCCGAGGGTTCCTTCATCAACTTCCTTGCCACCGACATGGAACCTATCGGCGGATGCACTTCGGCTGAGGACAAGCTGCCGTTGTCGATGGAGCTGAAGGGTGCTCCCCGCAAGGTTCTGCAGGGCACCGACCTGGCTGCCATCACTGCTAACGTCACAGCAGTGGTTCAGTTCGAGCAGGGTGTGTCGAAGACCGTCACCGCTCAGGACCTGACCTTCGAGGCCATTCCCGACGTGAACTCGCTCGGCACAAAGACCCTCGTGGCTGTCTACAACAAGACCTACAAGGGCGAAAGCTGTAATCCTGTCATCGGCTACGCTCAGTTCGAGGTGGTCGACAAGATGTACACCTGCGTGGGTAATGCCGACAACAGCACACCGTTCTGGGGTGCTCACTCCGATAACATCAAGGTGGGGCCGAAGGAGACATTCGTATCTACCTTCACCAACTACACCACTGGTGCTGCCAACTGGAACAACTTCGTCGTTGTGCTCTGCAGCTCCGACGGTGCTACGGAATATGCCGTCGTTCGTGCCGACAACTATGGTTGGGGTAACGGCTACGGTGCTTGCACGCCGAGTGGCGGTCAGACCGACTGGGCTGCATGGCTCGCTGCCATGGATGGTGCAAAGGTAACCGTCTATGTGACCAATAACGGCGATGGCACTGCCGACGTGAAGACCGTCATGAAGGGTACCGATGGCAACACCTATAAGCAGGACTACATCGGCATCAACACCGTCGATCCCGACAACTTCTACTTCAACTTCACCGTTGACGGAAGCCATATCGAGTTCGATGAGGTGATTGGTGAGGAAAACAACTCTTCACCCTTCTGGGGTGCTCACTCCGAGATGATTCAGGTGCCTGTGGGCCAGACCTACACCACTCGCTTCAAGAACTTCACCAACGGTGCTGCCAACTGGAATAACTTCTGCGTGGTGCTTACTCGTCAGGACAACAGCGAGTATGCTGTGGTACGTGCCGACAACTATGGTTGGGGCGACAGCTACACTGCTTGCACACCGAGTGGCGGTCAGACCGACTGGGCTGCATGGCTCGCTGCTATGGATGAGGCTATGGTAACCGTCTCTGTGACCAACAACGGCGGCTCGGCCGATGTGAAGTGTGTCATGGCGGGCAACGATGGCCAGACCTACAAGCAGGACTACATTGGCATCAGCCCGACCGACGGCGATGACCTCTACTTCCGCTTCACCATTGATGGTAGCCATCTGATTTTTGAATAACATACCAAGGAGTGTAGGAGTATAGGAGTACGAAGGAGTGTAGACAAATGTCTTGTCGCAAGGCAAGGCGCCAAAGTGGCAACAGCCATTGTCTACACTCCCACGCTCCTTCACTTCTACACTCCTTAATTTCCTCACTCCTAATCAATAAACGATGAAATACCTGTCAAAACTCTTTTTAGGATTTTGCGTGTGCTGTGGTCTGTCCATGGCACTTACTGCTTGTAGCGGTGGTGGCGACGACGAGCCTGAGAAGGCCGACGACACCTACGTTTCGACACCCACCGTGTCGGCCGTGACAACGAATTCGGCTGTTGTCAGCGCGAAGACCACGGGTAGCAGTATTAAGGAGCGTGGCGTGTGCTACAGCACCGCTCCCAACCCCACCATCAACGATTCGAAGCAGACGTCTTCGACGGGCGAGATGAGCATCACGCTCAATGGCTTGAAGCCCGGCACCACCTATCATGTGCGTGCCTATGCCCAGAGCAGCGCCGGCATCACCTATTCCAGCGATGTCTCGTTCACCACTCAGGAGGAAAGCTCTGAGAGTGATCTCGACAAGTGGAAGGCTCCTACCTATGCCGACGATTATCGTAACATCTCCGACTGGTCGAAGCGCGCTCAGTGGAACCTTGCCAACGTGCACGATCCTACGGTAGTGCTTGCCGACGACGGCTACTACTACATGTATCAGACCGATGCCTCTTATGGCAACGCCCATGAGAAAGGCGGCCACTTCCATGCACGTCGTTCAAAGAACCTCGTCGACTGGGAGTACCTCGGTGGTACGATGACCAACACTCCTTCGTGGGTGAAGGAGAAACTCAACGAGATTCGTGCCAAGCAGGGCCTCGACCCCATCAGCAATCCGCAGCTGGGCTATTGGGCTCCGTGTGTGCGCAAGGTGAAGAGCGGCCTCTATCGCATGTACTATTGTGTGGTGGTCGACAACTACATCAAGTCGGGTAAGCCCAACACCGATGCCAACTACGACAGCTCCTGGACAGAGCGTGCCTTCATTGGTCTGATGGAGACCAGCGACCCTGCCACGAACAAGTGGGAGGACAAGGGCTTCGTCATCTGCTCGTCTTCCGACAAGGGCAAGGATGGTTGGAAGCGCGCCAGCAAGAACGACTGGGAGGCTTACTTCTATTTCAATGCCATCGACCCCACCTATGTCATCACGCCGGAAGGCCAGCATTGGCTCATCTACGGCTCATGGCACTCTGGCTTCGCTGCCGTGCAGCTGAATGCAGAGACGGGTAAGACGCTGAAGGAGCTTGGCGACCCCTGGGCAACATCGGCTGCCGGTCTGGCCACCAATGGCTATGGCAAGCGCATCTGGACACGCACCAGCACCAGCCGCTGGCAGGGCTCGGAGGCTCCGGAGATTGTCTATCACGACGGCTACTACTATCTCTTCATGGCCTACGACGGTCTCGACATTCCTTACAATACTCGCATTGCCCGTTCGAAGACCATCGACGGCAACTACACTGGCAATGAGACCGTGCTTACGCATCCCTATCAGTTCACGGGTTCGCAAGGCTGGGTAGGCATCGCCCACTGTGCAGTGTTCGACGACGGACAGGGCAACTGGTACTATGCTTCGCAGCAGCGCTTCCCCACAACGGCTGGCGGCAATGCGCCTAACGCTGTGATGATGGGTGGTGTGCGTAGCATTCAATGGCTCTCCTCGGGTTGGCCGGTGGTCATGCCTGAACGCTATGCTGCCGTACCGCAACAAGCCATCACGTCCGACGAGATTGCCGGCACTTGGGAACACATCGACCTCGGCTATAAGTATGGTGAGATGAAGACTTCCACCACCATGGAGTTTGCTGCCGATGGCACCATCACCAGCGGTCCGTGGAAGGGTGGCAAGTGGTCGTTCAATGCTTCTACCAACACGCTCACGGCCAACGGCGTAGAGCTGAAGGTGCAGCGCGAGTGTGACTGGGAGGCTAGTCCGCGCAAACACACCATCGTCTATTCCGGCATCAACGGTGCCAAGAGCTATTGGGGTAAGAAGAAGTAAAACCTCCCCCGACCCCTCCGAAGGAGGGGAGTCGCGCACCAGCGTTGGGGCAGACCCTGTATCACCCCGAATCATATATATATAAAAGCCCAGGATTTCCCTGGGCTTTTATGTTTTCATTCGTGTTGGTGATTTCACCCTACCGTAGGGGCAGACCCCCGTGTCTGCCCGATGTGTGGGCAAGCGGTTCGTTATTGTTCGGGCAGACACGGGGGTCTGCCCCTACGGTTGGCTGCAAAGCATTCGTCCCTTTTCTCCCCTTTCACTCCCCTTTAAGCCCTTTAAGCCCTTGGGAAGTGGAGCTTGCGAAACTTCACGTCAGTTACCTTAATTAATCAAATAAATCTTCTTCAGGCCCTTGTACTTGCACGTCACCGTTGCACGGCCTTCCACGATGGGGCTTACCTCGAAGGTTACGCCCGGGTTCTTGTCGCCCATGCCGGGAGCCGTAGCAGCGACTTCGATTTTCGAGTCTGCCTTCAGCGGGGCATACACCTGATAGCGGATGGCATCGGTGAGGCCGTTCTGGTTCGAGCAGCGAATCGGCGTGTCGGGAATGTTCAGGCGCTTGCCATCGGCGGTGATTGTCACCTGCGGCACCACGGGCACGTTCACAATCTCACCCGACTTCGTGAAGCCAATGCCATGAAGGTCAAAGAGTCCCTGCGGGCGCTGCGGCTGCTGCGGACGACGTCCCCATTGGCCTTGCGGCTGTTCGGGCTGTTTCACTTCTGGTCCTTCTGCCACGAGGTAGATGGCATGCTTGCCGGTGAGTCCCTCAACGGCAGGAACCTTCGCTCCGAAGACGGCTGAATTGCGATGGTCGTTTTCTGGGACGGCGATGGTGGCTATCTCCTGTCCCTTCCACGGGTCGTCCAACAACACGTGAATCTTGAAAGCACCATGCTTGCCGTGAGTGAGGTTGACGAAGAATTGCGTGTCGTCACCCTTCTTCGTTCCTTCGAATGGCTTCACGCCCTTCGTGCTTGCATCGAGACCACCAAAGCCGAAATATTTGAAACCGATGATGCCGCCGTTCTGAATGCCGGCGAGGTCCATCGAGTTATTCCACACATCGTGATTGTCTTGCATGTACTGGTTGGCATTCGGGCCATACATGAAGCAGGCCAGACCGGCAGAGTAGTAAGCGTAGGGAGGCAGACCGAAGATCTGGAAGCCCTCGCTGGTCACCTCGGCACCGGTGTATTCATTGCCGTCGCTGGCCTTCGCCGTCCACTCGTTGTTCTTGACGAACGGGTCGTAGCCGGTGATGCGCACCTTACCACCCTTGGCAACGGGTTTCTTGTCCCACTCAATCTTCACCGGAGCCACCATTGCCTGACGGGCATTGCCAAAGCCGCGCGGCGGGCGGTGGTAGAACACATACCACTGGCCGTTGATTTCCTGCAGCGAGCCATGGGTGTTGTGGGCAGCATTCGTCGTGATGAGCTTCGAGCCATCCTCGTTGAGCACTACGCCACGAGAATCCACTAGCACACCACCTGAGCGCCACGGGCCCAGCGGAGAGTCGCCGTAGGCATAGCGCAGGGCGGAGTTGGTGTTGCCAAGGCCGTATTCCTTACCGCTATAGCCCGAGAATACCATCACATATTTGTTGCCCACCTTTCGAATCGATGAGGCTTCGAAGAAGTTGAAGTCCAGCGGATTCTGACCTTTGTATAGAGCTTTATATTCGCTGCCCTCCTTGTCGAGGAGCCTTCCGTCCTGACTGCTTGCAGGAATAAACGGGTCAATGAGCTCCGTGCCCTCGCGCTTCGAGTACATCGTGTTCTGATCCAGCTCGCAAGCCGTAGAGTGCTGGAAGCCGTAGAACACATAGGCGCGGAAGCCCTTGTCGTAGTCGGGGTCTTTCTTATCGGTGATGTAATCGATGAACACTGATGGGTCGAAATCAATGAGCGAGCCCGGCACACAGCGCAGGCCGTCCTCCGTGAGGTTCACGGGTGTGAACGGACCGTTCGGGCGGTCACCGCGACAGACCATTGCAATGCGTCCCCAGCCACGGCTGTGCGGATACAGCCAGTAGGTTTTCTTGCCTGTCTGGCGGTCTTTCACTTCCACCAGATCGGGTGCAAACATCGTGTCCCACTGTCCACCGGCAAACCACGAGAAGATTGGACCTTCGTCGCGCCATTGCGAGAGGTCTTCCACGGGTGCCGACCACATGCGGATGTCGTTACCGCAATAGGCAGAGTAGGTGATGTCGTGCGAACCGATGATGTAAGCACGGTATTTTCCCGGCTGGTCGGGGTCTTCAAACACGCGGGGCTCGCCATCGGGTAGATGCTCCCACAGGGGCAGATACGGGTTTTGGGCTTGTGCCGCCACTGCTACCACAGCGAGCAACACGTTCAGAAATAGTCGTTTCATATGCGTCGAATGTTATAAGTTGTCAATTGTCTCGAAACAAGGAACTTGAGACCAGAACCTTGAACCTAGAAACTATAAACTAGAAACTAGAACCCAATTCTCTCCGCAAAGATACTATCTTTCTTTCGCCCGTTGTTATTAATATGTTCACAAGTTTTTGCAACTTGTAAACAATCCGCCATTTGATACAATCCGTAAACTATTTGTGACAAAGGGTCTTTATTCTTCCACAATCGGATAAAGTTCGATGAACTCGCCCTGATGCGACTGGCCGTCGTTGATGAGGGCGGCCGTCTTTTCGCCCACCGTGTCGATGTCGTGGAATCCAGGCAGACGCATGTTTCCATTCAGGTCGGTCGTCGTGGGTCCTGGGTGCACCGAGAATATTTCCACCGGTGTGTTGCTCTGCACAAACTCCGTAGCCATCACACCCATCATGGCATTTTGTGCTGCCTTGCTTGTCACGTAGGCCAGCGGATGCCAATAGGGACTGATCTCCGAAGGCACGGTGATGTTCACGATGCGCCCGTGGTTCTTCTGCAACAGAGGCAGCAGCAGCTTCGTCAAGGCGAAGGTGCCGATGAAGTTCACGTCGAGGGTCTTCCTGATGTCATGAATTTCCGTGTGCAGGCTGTCTACGCTCATGTCACCGGGAATGCCGGCATTGTTCACAAGCAGCGAAAGGGTAGGGAACAGCTCGTTCACCTCCCTCACTGCCTGTTGCAATCCCGTCAAGTCAGCCAACTCGATGTTCACCCAGCCCAACACGTCAACACCCAGCGCCGACAGTTCACCAATGGCACTCTCTGCCCGTTCCGCATTGCGGGCGCCAATAATCACCTTCCAGCCGCTCAGCCCCAAGTGCTTTGCGATGCCGAATCCGATGCCTTTGTTGGCGCCCGTCACTAATACAATTTTCTCTTTCATCTCTTTATTCGTAATTCCACTGTAGGGGCAGACCCCCGTGTCTGCCCGAAACAAATTGAATGTTTTGTGTCTGTTGTTCGGGCAGACACAGGGGTCTGCCCCTACGTGTGGCGTTGTTTTAATCTGTGTAATCTTTCTCGCACAGAGTCCGCAGAGCCGCAGAGTTTTTTATGAGAAATCTGTGTAATCTGTGGACAACTCCTACACCGCCTCCAGTGCCTGCGCGAGGTCCTCGATGATATCCTCGATGTGCTCCGTGCCGATGGAAAGGCGGACGGTGGCAGGAGTGATGTGCTGCTCTTCCAACTCCTCGGGCGAGAGCTGCGAGTGAGTGGTCGTATACGGATGAATCACCAGACTCTTCACGTCGGCAACGTTTGCCAGCAGCGAGAAAATCTGCAGAGCATCGATGAAGCGCCATGCCTCTTCCTGACCGCCCTTGATCTCGAAGGTGAAGATGGAGCCGCCGCCTTGTGGGAAGTACTTCTGATAGAGCGCGTGGTCGCGATGACTCTCCAGCGACGGGTGGTTCACGTGTGACACCTTCGGGTGGTTCTTCAGGAACTCCACCACCTTCAGTGCATTCTCCACGTGTCGCTCCACGCGCAGGCTCAGCGTCTCCACGCCCTGCAGCAGGATAAACGCGTTGAATGGCGAGAGGGTGGCTCCAGTGTCGCGCAGCAACACCGCACGAATGCGGGTGACATACGCCGCTGCGCCCACGGCCTCTGCGAACACGATGCCGTGATACGATGGGTCGGGCTTCGCCAGTGTCGGGAACTTCTCGGGCTGTGCCAGCCAGTCGAACTTTCCACCGTCTACGATCACACCACCCAGGCTCGAGCCGTGACCACCGAGGAACTTCGTAGCCGAATGTACCACGATGTCTGCTCCGTGCTCCAGCGGGCGAATCAGATAAGGTGTGCCGAAGGTGTTGTCGACGATGAACGGAATGCCATGCTTGTGGGCCACCGCTGCCACGCCTTCCAAGTCGAGGACGTCGCTGTTCGGGTTGCCGAAGGTCTCTGCATACAACACCTTTGTCTCCGGGCGGATAGCAGCCTCCAGTGCCGCCAGGTCGTTCACGTTCACGATGGTGTTCGTAATGCCCTGCGTGGCTAGCGTATGCGTGATGAGGTTATACGAACCACCATAGAGGTTATCGGCAGCAACGATGTGGTCGCCGGCCTGTACGATGTTTTGTAGCGCATAGGTGATAGCGGCAGCTCCCGAAGCGACGGCGAGTCCGGCTACACCACCCTCGAGGGCAGCCACGCGGTCTTCGAACACACCCTGTGTGGAGTTCGTCAGTCGGCCATAGATGTTACCCGCATCGCGCAATCCGAAGCGATCGGCAGCATGCTGGCTGTTGTGGAACACATAGCTCGTGGTCTGATAGATGGGCACCGCACGAGCGTCGGTGGCGGGGTCTGCCTGCTCCTGTCCTACATGGAGCTGCAGCGTTTCAAAACGATAATTCTTACTCATAGTTGTTATAATTAATAATTAATAATTTACAATTTATAATTAACGCTCGCAGGCGCTTTGAACCTTGAACGGCCGCAGGCCTTTTGAACTTTGAACGCGCCATAGGCGCTTTTGAACGCCCGAAGGGCTTTACTCGTCCGAAGGACTTTACCCGCGCTTTAGCGCTTTACACGGCCGCAGGCCTTTACACCTTACACGGCCGCAGGCCTTCATTTTCCGTTTGCAAAGGTACGGCAAAAAGAAATATCTTCCAAATTTCTTGTGAAATTCAGAAAATATCACTACTTTTGCAGTATTAAAAGGAAATCTTTCTAATACGGGCTCTCTTAAGCCCCTTTCACAGAATAATATTCTACAACAATGGCAGCACCCATCGACGAAACCGACCTGCAGATACTGAAAACGCTGCAGAAGAACGCAAAACTGACAACAAAAGAGCTGGCCGACGCCGTTCATCTCACCCCTACACCGGTCTTCGAACGACAAAAACGGCTCGAGCGGCAGGGCTACATCAAGAAGTATGTCGCCATCCTCGATCCTGAGAAGCTCGGACTGGGGCTGGTGGTGTTTTGCAAGGTGAAGCTGAAGCAGATTAACCACGAGATTGCCGATGCCTTCACGCGTCGCATCATGCGCATTCCAGAGGTCACCGAGTGCTACAACACCAGTGGTGCCTACGACTATTTATTAAAGGTTCGCGCACGCGATATGAAACAGTACCAGGAGTTCGTACTCACGAAACTCGGCGACATCGAGTCCGTCAGCTCCATCGAGAGCACCTTCGTCATGGCTGAGGTAAAACAAAACTACGGCATCAACCTGGCAGAAATCAAATAGAACAGACGAACTTCTTTTTGAAGACAGACGGGACAGAAGGACTTTTTTTTGAAGACAGACGGGACAGAAGAACTTTTTTTGAAGACAGATAGGGACAGAAGAACGGAAGAGGAAGAAGTAAAAACAACGATAACAACCAAATACAAAGATAATAACCAACAACAACGTTTTTCTTTCAACCACAAATACAAGCCGAGGGTACAAAAAGTTCGTACCCTCGGCTATTTTGGTGAAGACGCTGCAGCGCCTTATGTACCTCAATTATAAATAATGTGGTAGCTTGTTTAGAATGCAACACCGACGCCCACCGACACACGGCTCGGTCCCATGAAGTCTTGCAGATCCTTCTGAACCGACCAGCGATATTGATAGGTTAGGCGAACTGCAAAGTAGCTGTACTTCGCTGTGATGCCGACAACGGGCGAAACGGCAAAGGCGAGGTTGGCTTTCTCCCAACCTTTTTGGTACGGCTCGGGAGCCTCATCGAGTCCAGGTGCAGTGGCAAGGACCTCTTCATTTCCCATCTTCGACTTATCAAGATACTGCCAGTCGTCGCTTCCAAATCCCTTTTTGGGATATTGCTTGTCGAGATATGTGCCGTAGTACATCTTCCCAGTAAAGCCAGGACCGAAGTGAATCCAAATCGGAGCAGCAATCTTGATAGTCCAACCAAACGACATATTCATCTCCGCAAACTTCTCGTCGCCATATTTGCAATCGCTTCGGATAGCCTTGAACACATTGCCATTGAAGTCCATCTGGAAGAAGCCGCCGGCCTTGTGCATGTTGTAGTGGCCATAGGAGAATCCGATGGGTACGTCTTTACGATACTCGTAAGTGAACACGCGGGCGTGGTCTTTCTTGGCTCTCAGCAGAGAGGAGATGGAGTTCAGGCGTTCCACAGCAATCGACATATTCGTGCATTCCTTCTCGACGACCTTTTCGTAGAGTTCCTTGGCCTTGTCGTATTCCTTCTCAGAGAAATAGTATTCGGCCTTGGTATACAATGTGTTGCACTCGTCGGTGAAGTTCCGGACGCAGATGGTGTTGCGGTTAGAGGCATAGTTATCGTAGGCATTCAGAGCCAGAATCATAGAGTAGTAATTGCTTGCCTTGACATAGTCCAGCAGCTTATAAGCTTCGTCGCCTTTTTGGCGGTATAGGATGAGCGAGTCGGCGAGTGCGATGTTGCTCTCATTCTCCTCTACGTTACAATCCGTGCACTCACGGGCAACGATGAATTGGTTGCGTGCTTCTTCATAATTCGAGTTTTTGATTTCCTCCATACCTTTGTTGCGATGACCACGATAGCAGCCGGCATCGACCAGCGCGTTAGGGTCGGTAATCTGGTACGAAAGCAGCTGCTTGGGTTGCAGTTCCAGGCTGATGCTAACGGAGTAGTAGCCTGGAGAGGAAATGGCCAATTCGCGTCCGCGGTAGCGGTTTCCCGTGGGGAAGGCAATGTAATACAACGAGTCTGAACCTTGCAACTCCGTGCGGAAAGGCACAGCACTCTTGTCCATTGATGACGAGAACTTCAGTGGAATGGTGTGATTACAGCGTATCAGCACCGCAGCTTCATCGTTTGCACTCGAGAACACATCGTTGCTCTGCGAAATGTCTTTCACTTCCAAAATGTTTTGTGAAAATGCCACACCTCCCATCAGGAGCAGGCATAGGGAAAGGATTGTTTTCTTGATGATCATGATATCATAGATGTAAAATTAGTAATTATCTGACAATGCGGAACGAGCCGAGGTGATAGACGTCGTTCTTTTGTGTGATGACCTGTCCCTGCTTGTTCTTGTAGGGCTGCCATGTGCGTACCTGGATGAGTGGCTTGTCGGCATCGCGGAAATCAATCATCAAGAAAAGATATCCCTCGTCACGATAGCGGTCGGTGTGCCAGTATTGCTTGAGTGTTACGCCATAGATGTCATCGTATTTTGGATGCTGAACGACCTCGATATCATCGAACTTCACATTGATGAACTTCGTTATCTTGAACACATTGCTTAGGTTTTGCAGATACTCCTGCTTTGTCTGCTTGATGTAGATAACCTTGTTATTATTCAGTGTGAGGCGGTCCATGTCGGAGTTTGGCTTCTCGCTGATCACCTTACCTGTGATGATAAGTGCCTTGTCGCTGAACACACTCGTGAGCAGTTTCATATCCCTGCGGTTATAGGCCGTACGGAAATTCTCTACAAAGTCAACGATAATCTGTCGGCGGGCATAGTCGATGTCTGATTCCTTCTCAGCCATGATTTGATCATAGCGATGCATCTCAATGGCAATCGACACATTGCTGATTTTACCGTTCGGCAGGAAGTCGATGGCCAGTTCTTGGCGTTTTTCTTTCTCGTCGGCTTCTTTCAGGTCGACGGGAATGCCCCTTACCTGATAGCCGTAAGATGTTTTCAGGCAACGGCTCATAATGTTCACGGGCGGACAGAAGATGGCGCTGCTCTTCCACATCAGCTCAATGTCTTTAATGGCCTCACTGGTGAAGTTGTCCTTGTTCAGCTTCACCGTCTTTGCATTCTGGTTGGCGGCGGTGTTCATCGCCATCATCATTGCGTTGACATTGGTTTCCATCGTGGCCTTTAGACTCTGGTCGGAAAGTCCTTCAATGATTTTGAAGAGGCCCTGCGAAAAAGCCATGCTTGTTGAGGCCAGGAGCAAGAGCAAGACCATTCCAATTCGGTTTCTTGTTGCGGTTTTCATTGTCTATTGTTTTTTATTATTCTTTTCTTTGAAAATGTCGTTCACGTTGCCTTGAGGAATATTTGTATAGAACTCGGCAGAGAAGGTGCTGGCGGCATCCGTCAGTTCGTTGGTATTTGCCGTTAGCGTCAGCATGTGGATATAGTTCAGCCTGCGCTGATGGAACACCAGCGTTGCCCGAATCTCGTTTTCATCGATGTACGTCACGCTGCAATACAGGTCCATGTGGCGTGCAAACAAGTCGAAGAGGTTCTGCATGGGCAAGACAATCGTTGGAATCTTTCCGCCGTATTGGTGGTGCCGGAGTTTCAGCTGGTGTTGGTTGTCGGTGATTCTGTTCTGCAGTAGGTTCACCATTGTTTCCACAGGATAGCGGCTGTCGTTGATAGGCACCCACTCTCCCTTTTCCTTCTTGACATAGAAGTCAGAACGCATCGAGTTCACCTGAAACGACTCTCCGCGAACCATATAAACACCTTTCTCAGCAGTCTCTTTCAGCTGGCTTTGCCTGATGACCATTCCAGGATGCCAGTTCTCCGTCACATTCATGGTCGTCAGCATGTCGTAGACCAACTGGTCGGCAACGGCCTTATCGGTCTGGGCGCTGGCGCTTGTGAAAAGAAACAGCGAGGCGATGATTGCGATAATGCTTTTTCTCATGTTATAGTACACGATAGTGTTTTCTTGACAATCCCGACTTCATCGACTTTCCCTTTCCTCCCTTGATAGGATTCATGAGAATACTGAAATCCACGGGGTCTTGTGTTGCGATGAGAATGAAGGCCTCTTCCGACGGCTCTTCAGAGAAGATGAACGGTTCCGACTTGAAGGAAACGGTACTCATCGGTGGCACCAGCAGGTGAGCGCAGGTGGCTGCCTCGTCGACCGGAAGTATCAGGTATTTGTTGCCCTGCCGGTCAATGTTCAGCACGTTCACATAGAGTGCCTCTTCGGTGTTGTTATGAACCCGGACATAGCTGCCGGTGTTTCCTTCCACCTTGTCCTTGATTTCGAATCCCGTGTCGCATGAGACAAGTTCGAATCTCACGTCCATGTCGGTCTGCAAGGTGTTGGCAGGATTGCAGAGCAGTTGCTCCGTGGTGAGTCCTTCTGCCTGAGGCAGGCTCTCAACGATTCGCCGAATCAGCATCGAGTCGCTCGAAGCCGACCGATAGGACGTCGCCGTCACTTGCATGTATGTGTCCGGGTGCGTCATCTTCTGACTTCCTTCTGAGAACAGTTGCTTCACCAGATAGCTCATGTATTGCTTAGAGATGCTTCTCCCCTTGTTGCTTGCCTTGCTGACGAGCTGTCCTACGAGAAACGTTCCTTCGGTCGAGAAGGAGTACATCTTGTTATTCTTCTCGTCCAAGACGGTTACGGCACTCTCCGCACCGATATACAAACGCATCTTCGTGTTGATTTGTTTGCGTGGTGTCAGCGGCACAGACTTTTTGCCTTCCACAATTCTGGTGGTGCCAATGGTTGAATAAACGGTATAGGTCTGTGCCTGAAGGGCTGATGTGAAAATCAGCAGTTGTAGCAGTAAGAATATTCTATTCATCATAGGTAAAGAGATTAAAATGTTCCATTCCGTTGGGATTGATAAAGATGGGTGTTTGCTTGAAGTTGGTCAGTCGGCGCACCTCCTTGTAGAGATACAACTCGAGCTGCTGTGTCGACAGACCCTCGTCGAACTGTTGGCGTGCACCGCCGTTGAAGGCTGCCACGAGAGCCTTTGTGAATGCACCGTTTCCCCACGACGGGTCTTCCTTCGATTTCGTGTCGCTGGCACTCGACGCATAGAGCAGCATGCCATTCTTCGTGCGCCGCAGCTGTTCTATGAAGTGGGTGGTGGCTGCCGAGCGGTTGCCCTCGAACAACGCTGCAGAGTAACAGGCATCGGTGAAGACAATCAGTTTGCAGTTGATGTCGTCGGCCATGTTCTTGAAGTCTGCGGCGCTGAAGCAGTTATAGAGCTTGTCGGTGGTGCTGCCGTAGGGCATGAAGTAGAACCGGTCTTTTTCATCACGATAGCCGTGACCGGCATAGAAGAAAAGGCAGATGTCGTTCGGCGTGGTTTCCTGCTGCAGCCATTCCATTGCCTCGAAGATGTCGGAGCGGGTGGCCTCCTTGTCGGTGAGCAGTTTCACCTGCACGTCAGAGAAGGGCAGACCGCGCTTTTTTGCCACAGCTTCAGCGAAGTCGTGGGCATCTTTCGTGCTGAGTTTCAGCGGTGGAAGCTTGTCGTCGTGATAGTCGCCCACACCAATAGCAACGCAGAACAGTCGTGGAAGGTCGCCCTGTGCCACGTTCTCCCTGATGAGGCGGATGGAAACGGGTTCGCTGTTTCCAACGCTGTTTTGTGCATAGAGCGTCACCGTGCAATCGCGGTTGGGCACGTCAACCTCCACGGTGTTGGCCTGGCGCACCGTCCGCGACCCGTCGGCATTCCTGACGGCATCGACCATCGCAATCACCCTTGTGGAGTCTTCCAGCCCGTCGGCCAGCAACTGATACTTGATTTTCACTTGGTCGGTATGGAAGAACGACTGGTCCTTGGGATATAGGATTTTCAGCACGGGTGGTTTCCGCTTCGGTTCCATGCCCGGAGCATACACAATGAGCGGCTCGCGCTCTTGGGTTGCCTTTGTCGGGGTCACCTCCGTGGGCTTTGTCTGCTCAGCAATGTCTTGGCGTTCATGGAGGTCACCGTCGAGCGTCACATCGAAGGTGGGTGGATTCCCCGTTGCATCGGCCTCTGCAGCAGCTGCGTTCTCCTCTGCTTGTGCTTGCAGGGAGGCTTCCGCCATTCGTTTCCACCGCAAGCTTTCTTCCATGTTCTGTTCCACCAGGATGCCACGCTCGTAGCATTCGGCCAGCGTCAGCTGAGCCTGACTGAACCCATGGTTTGCCGAGGTTGTCAGCAAGTTCAACGCTTTTTCGTAGTCGCAAGGCACACCCTTTCCGTTCATGTAGCAGAAGGCGAGGTTGTATTCCGCCTTTGGATACTGCAGGTTGGCAGCGCGCTTAAACCACATGGCTGCCGAGGGAAAGCTCTGCACGATGCCTTCGCCGTTATAAAAGGCATATCCCAGGTTGAACATGGCTTCCACCTCGTCAAACTCTGCCGCTTTGAGATAATAGCCCACCGCTACATCGTAATGACCTTCACTGTAATGAGCATTGGCCTTCTGCAAATACTCCTTTCCCATGTCGCCCTGGGCGAATGCAGAAAGCGACAGAAAGGCTATGATGGTGGTGATGATGATTCTATTTGTCATAATAAATAGACTTTTTGATGAAATTCCATTTGGTATGCTTTCCCAATGTCTTTACAATCGATGAATATTGCAACCGGCCCTCTTCTACCAACGCAAGGCCCAGTAGCGAATAAAGCAGATTGGCGTCGTAGTCGAAGTGTACGAACAAGATGAATGCAATCCACACGAGAAACGCCGTCACGACAAAATAGAAGAGTTTCAGGATATAAGATGTCACGTTGGTGTATTTCCGGCGGATATGCCGACCTGCCCACGCACAAAACATGCATACCACGAATGCCATCAGCAGACTGGCAAACTTTCCCATGTGTTGAATCTTCTTGTGGTTCATGAACGTCATTGTCGAATAGGCCAGAATCTTCATGCCCGACAGTTTGCCCACAGGCGTGATGTGCATGTCGGCCTCCTCCTCGAGGGTTCCCAAGATGACGATCTTGTCCTTCAGCAGACTGGCATTCTCCAGAACCTTGTCGCTCTCAATCGCAAGGAAGTCGGTGTCGTCATAGACAATCAGTCGCTCCGAGGCATCCTTGCTTTCAGGCTTTATGCCCATATAGGCACACGCAGCCAGATAGGCCATCGAGTAGGATATTGAGTCGTTCAGACGTTGAGAAAGACTATATTTCCGGATGCTTCCGCCTGGGCGGGTCTGGCTTACATTGCTATATCCCCATTTGAAGTCGGCAATTTCGTAGAAAAAGGACTTGGTCAAGTTCGTAAACGCCTCTTTCTCCGGTTTGTATCCCGTGAGCTTGGCAGAGAGAATCTCCTTGTCCTTTCCCATCTCAATCGCGTTCATCAGCCCGATGTCCTCCGTGTTGTCAAAGCTTTTCCGTTCGAAGATGAGGTCTATCATCAGCACCTTTGGCGAACAGCTGTGAATATCGGTAATCACCTGGGCTATGGAATCTCTGCTCGTGAGTTTGGTCACATCCACCAAGACAATGTCCTTGTTCAGTTCCTTTTCCTTGTCGCTGCGCATCAGTTCGAAGTAAAGGTCGGTCATCTTGAAATCTTCGAGAGCCTGCTTCAGCGGGTTGAAGATGCTCAGGTTCAGCGAAGCAAAAACCAGGATGTATCCCAATAGGAACACAATCAGGCAAATCCCCATATAGTCAAGAATAGACGAATGGAGTTTTATCTTGATGTTTTTGATGTCGCGAAGTTTTTTTCGTATCATGGAGTAGTAATGGAATGCTATGTTGGTTTAAAAATGCAAAGATATAAATAATTAACGAATAATCAAAATTTTTGATATTGTTTTTGTTTTCCCGAGTAGGCGAACGCTGTGAGTCGTGGTGCTTGGTGGCAAATAGACCGTACTGACGAACTTTTTTTGAAGACAGAAGGGACAGACGTACGGACGAGGCTCTATCGGATGATTATTTCATAGCCGCATCGGAAAAAAAGTCGATGTTTTTTTGTTGTGCCCTCATTTTTTTGTATCTTTGCGGAAAAATCATATTCACCGAATAATCCGAATCCTCAGAATAATCTAAATCCTCCGAATAATCCGAAAACGCCAATGACCCCTAATAATCAAAATCCTCCGAAAACGTTCCTCCCCCAGCATGGCCATTACCGCCACCTAAGGGTGTATCAGGTCACAGAGATCATCTACGACATCACCTACTACTTCACCCAGCACTATCTGCAGAAGAGAGATCGCACCATTGACCAGATGGTGCAAGCTGCTCGCTCTGGCAAACAAAACATTGCTGAGGGAAACCAGGCTGCTGCCACGTCGAGTGAGACGGAAATCAAGCTGACCAATGTGGCGAAAGCCAGCCTGGAGGAATTGCTCGACGACTACGAGGACTATCTGCGCGTGCGCCAGTTACCACAATGGGGCAACCTCCATCCGCGTTACGAGAAAATGCGCCAGTATGCGCGGAGCAAGCAAATCAATAATGACTATGCGCAAGTAGTCCAAAAGATGAACGATGAGGAGATTGCCAACCTATGTATCACGCTGATTCATCAAGCGATGTATATGCTCCACAAGCTGCTTATCACCATGCAGGAGCGATTCGTTACTGAGGGTGGCATCAAAGAACGGATGTTCCAAGCAAGAGTGAATTATCGGAATAGCCAGAGAAATCAGAGTGGTCAGAGTAATCTGAATAATCAGAATAATCTGAATAATCTGAATAATCTGAATAATCCGAATTCTCAAAAATCAAGAAATGGAGAATAGAGAAATGCGAAAAGAAAAAGAAAAAGCGCGAAAACACCAAGCGCGAGAAAAGAACAGCATCGTGAACAACTTCGCTCCCGGCGCAAACTGCCAGGTGTTCAACGGAAACATGAGCGGTTGCATCATCGCAATGCCCGGGGTGCACTTCACGCAACAGGTGACCAACCCGCCAACGCCGGACAAGGACGAGGAAAAGAAACTGCCTGCGGCCGACCTAGCGGAGCGACAGCCCGACCTTGCAACGCTGCGAGCATGCGCTGCTCAGGTGCGCGAGTACTTCTGGAGCGAAAGCGCGATGACCGTGATCTTCTGCGTCTGCCGCGACTGCTTCAGCTATCCCGACAATATGAGCCAGTTCGAGCGTGAATTCGAGTGTCGGGAGGGATTATTATCGAACACGTTCAGGAACAATCGCTATATGCGACTACACATCAATAAATGGAAAGAGAACGGTGCAAAAAGCCGTGTGCTCACCCTTGTCGACGTATACCGAGCGACTGTAGAAAAACATCTTGACTGCAGCAGAAAAGCAACGTCGGAATAGTAAAACCAACAGAAAAACCGACAGAACCAACAGAAAAACCAACAGAGGTGCATGGAACTATTTCATGCACCTCTGTTTTTTGTATACTTTTGCACTTGCATTCGAGATGCAAGCGCGAGTGTGGGCTGCGGCTCAGCATAGCTCGAGCGAGCTCGGCTCTGCGTTCGCCTTGCACCACCCTTGCCACCCAAGCCCCACCCCAATGGGAGTGGAGCGGTTGAGAACTGTTTAGATGCGCTACGCGCAGTTTAGAACGGTTAAGAAGAATGGAACTTACAGAGACGCGTCTTTAAAATCTCTTTCCGTCACGGCACGCAGGGACGCCTGCCCTGCCAGCGGAACAAAAGCTACTGTTACTCGTGCAACACACATGACACATTATTTATTAAAAAACAATGATCAATTTGAAACCAAAAAAACTTTCACCCAAGGTCATTAGCGACCTGCATCGCCACGTATGGTGGCTCATCAACCTGAGAGATGGCATCAACCATGAGGCACAGCAGGTGCAGCTCTGCGCCGACATCGCTAACCTGCTGGCTCCCTATGGCATCGATGCCACCATCCACCGCCATTGGACGGTACCCATGAACGACAACCGCGTAGACGTCTTCCTCTCCTATTGGGAGCCGGGCAAAATGTCGGCATCCGTCGCATCGGAGATCATTGAGTTTCACAACGTCAGCGACACCCTTTTGTCAAGGATGAGGCTCTACGTGGAGTTCCGCCGCTTCTTCCGGCGGCTGCAGTCCAAGCTGTTTTCCGCTACGCTCAGTGAACTGACAGGACCGGCCGTAGGGGCAGACGACCATGTCTGCCCGAACAACACGCAACCAGCGACTCAAGTAGGCGAGGCTAATCTATATTATTAATTATTAATTGTTAATTATCAATTATTCAATGAACAAGACAACATTTGTTCTCTATAGCGAACAATGGGGCCCACTCAGCTGTCTCAGCGACGAGCAGCTGGGCAGGCTCTTCCGACACATCTTCTGTTGGCTCATCGATGGCTCGGGAGATGTGAAGAAGGAAGAGCAACTAGTGGAAACCGACATTCTTATTCCTTATCGTTTCATGACTACACAAATCTCTATTGACACCGAGAAGTTTAAACGGAAATGCGAAAAGAACCGACAAAACATTATGAAAAGATGGGCAAAGAAGAAAAAAGATACGAACGTAGATTTGGTAATACATAATGAGAATGTGAATGAGAATGAGAATGAGAACGAGAATGAGAATGAGAACGAGAATGATTACGGAAGAAGATATTCCTCTTCTTCCTCTACCGTTAGCGACGCCGCTAACGGAAAAGAGGAGGAGGATGAGGAGGATAATTTTTCAAAGATGATAGAAGAGAAATTCTTGCCGTGGTGGAATCAGCTGATCAAGGACTACGAAAGCAACATCAAGCCTTTGCGCATGATGACAGAAAAGCGAATAGAGCGACTTCGGCAAATCTGCGACACCTATGGCAAGGACATTCTCTTCGAAGCCTGCCGCAAGGCAATCAGCTCGCCATTCTTGAACGGGCGGAACGCCAAAAACAGATTCGTCGCCACCTTCGACTGGATCATCGACGAGAAGAACTTCCTGAATGTACTGGAAGGAAACTTTTATACCAAATAGGAGCCTCCCCCGACCCCTCCTACGAAGGAGGGGTGAGGGGAGTGTTAAAAATTCTAAAAGGGTATTGCACAGCTCAACAACTTGCAGTAACTTTGCCGTTGCAATCCAATGAAAGGATCTGCCCACAGCCGAGGCGTGGAGGAGCCTTGGAATATGTTTAATCTAATACCATGAAAAACAATGTCTGTACGTTACAAGCTTTATCAGGACAATCGTGCCGAGTCGAAGAACCGCGGCAAGTGGTACGCCCGTGCGGTGTACAACTCCCGCCCCAAGACTCTGAAGCAGATGGCAATGGAAATCCAGGAGAACGTCTCCGTGAAGAAGTCTGACGTTCTCGCC
>JAEEGG010004054.1_pt1 | contig 35804 bp, 23 predicted proteins | sample 9134161 | NCBI WGS metagenome assembly JAEEGG01 (sample SAMN16246543, study PRJNA631951) | gut metagenome | biome: gut microbiome; feature: rumen; material: CR-attached | host: Bos | place: Iran: Karaj | collected 2018-10
ATGCACGTTCACGATCCGCAATGTTAATCCGGCCAACATGGGCAGTCTGCTCCAGACGCTGGAGTTCACGTCCGCCTGCAAGGTGTCCGGCGCGGGCACGTTCGTGAACGACTCCGCCGCGACCGTCTACAAGGGCGGAGACTGGTCGGACTTTACGGGCACATACATTGAGCAGGGATGCGGGCATCAGGGCTACAACGACAACAAGAACGCCAACACGTTCCAGGTCAATACGAACAATCCTGCGGCGAAGATGGTCGTGCGCGGATTCCCGCAGAACATGACCACCCAGGGCGGCGGAACCTTCCGCGGCAATCTGACGTCCTGGGGCAATTTCGCTGGTTTCCTGCGCGTGGGTGGTTCCGCATCAGCGAATCCAGGCAATAGGCTCAACTACGCAGAGGTTGACCTTGAAGGCGGATTCCTTGACATCTGGTGCGACGACAAGACCGGATGGGAGGCCCCCGTTCTCGTCAGCGCCCCTGGGAAGCTCGTCGCCAAGGAGGGCTTCAGCGGCATTATGCTCCGCCAGAGAATCGGCGCCTATCCCACGAACGTCTTGCACCTCGCCGATCTCTCGAACTCGAACGGCGCCATGCTCTCGATACGCGAGCCTATGGCCGACGCCAAGGCGAATACAACTGACGCCGTGCGCGGCTGGGTGACGGTCGACAATTTTGCCGACCACGCCATTGGCGGAATCGGCAGCGTTGTTGAAGCCGACCGCGAATACAAGATCATTCCCTGGCTCGTCTCGCCCCGCGTCTACGACGGAGGATACTCTCAGTTCTTTGGCGTTGACGAAGACGGCGTTCTCGTCACGGCGACCAATCGGTTCCCCTGCCGCCTCATGGACTGCGGCGGCGAGACGGCGAACCTCGCGATGGAGGGCGAATACCACCATCTGTCCGATGCCACGTACAACAAGGTCAACTCGCTCTTCCTGCGCAATGTCGGCAGTGCGCACCACTATCTCAGGTCCGACGCAACTGCGCCAGCCCGTCGCTTTGAAATCACTTCCGGCGGCATCATCCTCTCGTTCTACGGCATTCTCGGTCATATCGACGACTCGGGCGAAGGACCCGAGAGCGCGGCTGGCGAGGTGTATCTCCCGAACCGTGGCTATATCTGGGGTGTCAACAGCGCCGAGCAGACAAAGAGCGGGCAGATATGGGAGAAGCTTGTAGCGCCCAACGGCGTGTCCTTTGCAGCCGTCAACCACGCCTCCGCGCAGATTACGCTTGGCGGCGAGCAGAGCGGAATCGAAGGGGACATCACGATCAACGCCGGCAAGCTCGTGCTCGGCACTGCTGAGACCGCGTGCAAGCTGGCAGACGACTGCGAGATACGCATAGTCGGCGCCACGTCCTGCCTTGAGATACCCGACAACACGACGACGCTGCGCGGATTGAAGGCAAAGAAGATAGTCCTTCGCGACGTGGCTGGCCATTGCGCGAAGATTTCGATACCTGCGGGTCGTACGCTGTCATCCAAGAATATCGTGGTCGTAGGGGACGATGGGGTTGAGGTTCCGCTGCAGCCTGGCGTCTACGCGGCCGAAGCGGGCACTGGAGTCGACTTCGTCGACCAGCACATTGCCGGAGGAGGAAATATATTCGTCCCGCCGCCCGGATTCAGGGTAATACTCCGCTGATCTTAAATCAACACACTGTCCCCCTGAAAAAGAAAGGCTTCCGATGAAACTTCCGGCCATCGCCATGATCTTGACAGCCGCGCTTCCCGCTCTCTCCGCACACCGCCTCTACGATTTCGAGGCGTCGTGGGAGGGCGAGGAGTGGCAGTCGCCCGATCCAGAGACCCAGGTCGTCCGCATTACGGACAGATTCGCCACAAGCGGGAAAAAGGCCATCGAGCTGGAGGCCAAGGGCAGCGCCTTCGTGCCGGAGCTGAAGGGACTTGTCTGGGACAACGACTGGGAGCATTTCGAATTCCTTTCGTTCGACCTCGTGAACCCGATGCCGCACAAGCTGCGGATCAAGGTCTTCTTCGGAGAGGACAACGGGTACGCCTTCTGGATCGATGCGCCCGCGATGAGCGCAAAGCGCTACGTCAACCGCATAAAGTTCCCGAAGTTCGCCCGCAGGAACAACATCATCTACCTTTCGTTTTCTGCCGACGTAAAGCAAGACTGCTCCTTCGTCGTTGACCGCATCGAGCTTCTGAAGGACGGCGAGATCGAGATATACGACCGCGGCAAAAAGGGCAAGGAGAAGATGAAGGGCGACAAGCTTGTGCAGGACCTGCCCGAGTTCCAGCAGGCCATGAAGGACGAGTCGCGCCGCTGGATAGAGACTCGCTGCGACGCCGCGCTGAAGGAGATTGCGGCGGCCGGACTTCCTGCCGCAATGGAGAAGGCGCTGACGGATAGGACCCGCGAGCTGCGCAAGCAGGCGAAGGAGATGGAGGACGCCGTCTGGTACGAGACGGCGAACCTTCCCCTCGCCATCGCACGCGCCAAGTCGACTGTCGCGCGCCGCGCCGCGTATTCGCGCGGCAAGGACGCCGCGTTCATGGTGTTCACCGCCCATGCTCAGGAGAAGGTGTTCCCGCGCGAGAAGGACGCAACGCTCTTCGACGTGAAGGAGGCGGTCGTCTCCCTCGGTCTAAACGAGAAGGAGAGCATCCAGGTCGTGGTCGAGCCGATAGACGACCGTTTGCGCGATGTTACGGTCGAAGTGGGCGATCTCGTGGCGGAAGACGGCGCGAAGATCCCCTCTTCGCAGATCGACCGGGATCTCGTCGCGTTTGTCCGCACCGTCCGCAAGACGGATACGTGCCTCGACTATGTGGGCTGGCACCCCGATCCGCTCATCCAGAGTCCGCGGCCGGTTGATGTAGTCGTTGGCGACAGGCAGAGCTGGATGGTGCGCGTGAGGGCTCTCGCGTCCGACAAGCCTGGCGTCTACAGGGGCAGAATTTCCGTGAAGAGCGCCGGCAACGAAGATGTCGAGATTCCGCTCGTCGTGAAGGTTCGTCCGTTCACGCTGCCCAGCCACGCCCCGATACCGACTTCCATAACGTACGAAGGCTTCGGCACGTCGAAGATGACGAGCGACCCCGAGCGCTGGAAGACGCTGAGGTTCCAGCATGCGGACATGCTTGCCGACCACTTGATCAACGTGGACGACATCTACCGCTCGCCCGACCCCAAGGGAAAGAAGGCGATTGACTGGGAAGTCGTCGAGTATCTCGAGAAGAAGGGTCAGCTCGTCGGAATAAACCTTGGCTACTTCTACGGATCCGGCGACTCGCACGTCGAGTCGTTCCGTCCGAACTACGAGAAGGCGAAGGAACTCGGGCTTCTCGACAAAATATACATCTACGGATTCGACGAGCGTCCATCCGGCGAGTACAAGTACATCCAGGAGGCGTGCGAGAAGTTCAAGAAGCTTTATCCCGAGGTGATGGTTATGGTCACCGCGCAGGACCATTCGTACGGATTTAATCCGCCGATGAAGGACCTGACGGCGTGGTGCCCGATACTTAACCGCTTCAACCCCGTCCTCGCTGAGAAGGCTCGCGCCGAAAACCGCCGCGTCTGGTGGTATACCTGCAACTGGCCGCGCTATCCCTACCCCGATGTGTACGTCGACTATCCCGGAACGGACCTCCGCATGCTCCTCGGCGCGATGGCGTACAAGTACAGGCCGGACGGATTCCTCTATTTCCACTCCGTGATCTGGACGAAGGAGGATCGTGAGCACGGCATCGACTCCTATCCCTATACGCGCTGGAATCCCTGGAACTTCGTGAGCACCAACGGGGACGGATCGCTCTTCGACATCGACGGCGAGGGACGTCTTGTGGCGACGCTGCGCACGGAGAGCTACCGCGACGGACTCGAGGATCTCGCTGCGCTTATGGTCCTCGACGCGACGCGCGAAGCGGCTCTCGCGGATGGCTCCGACAAGGCAAAGGCCTGGGCCGCCGCAGCGGAGAAGGCGGCCGCGGCGTTCCGTGCGCTCGTTCCAGCCCGCTGGAAGTTCGAGCGCGATCCCGCGAAGATCGCGGCCGCCAGGCTTGCGGTTGACGAATGCCTCGAGGCGAGTCCCGTCCCGGCGGCAAATCCGTGGAAGGGCGGAATGGGCATCTGGGGTCTGTCCGGCAATCCGCGAAACCCAATCAAGCAGTAAAAACTACAAAGCGAAACGAAGGAGTCGAGCCATGTCAACTACACGCATTTCGACAAAGTTAATCGCAGCTGTCGCGACACTTATTTCCGCGGTGGCTTATGCCGATGGAGATTACAAGTGGGGCGAGTCCTTCGAGAAGTTCGCAGGCCCAAGTGGATCAACAGTTAATGGTGCAGCGAGCGATTCCGGCTTATTTACGTGGTCTGCGCCGAGCAGCTTTACTGTAGTGAAAAAAGATGGCACGGCGTACCACCGAAAGAATTACCTTAGGATAACGGATAATACTTCGGGCCAGCATACTTCAACTGTTACCTTTGATGCCGGAGGAGAGATTCCGTGTCCAAGCTCCCCGAGCAACGATGGGTCTGGAGGCGTACCTATTTCATTTGCATTCAGGCGAATACCTTTAGATGGAGCAGCATCGGAGGCCGGGCTCAACATAAGGTTTTCTTTTAAGAGTGACGATGGAACAAAGTCTGGGGATTCAAGTGACTATGATCTTTATAAAAGTACAGGGCTTCAGGATTCTAAGTGGTATATCTTTCAGGGTTCGGCTTTAACTTATCACTGGAATAAGACGCAGACACAGCCATGTGTGACAAGGTTCAAAATTCTCGATTCTGAAACTGGCGAGACAGTATATTCGCTAACGTCTGGACTCCCAAGGGCGAATCTTACTGGCGTATTCGAGGAATGCAAAATTTCTGCGGTTCGTTTTATGACGGGTAGTTCAGGCCAGGCGATCATCGACATTGATGACATTCGTGTTGGCAACTATGAATATCCTCCCGTGCCGGGGCTCATGATACTGGCCTTGTAGCAGTGTCCTAGTTCCTGCAACCTTCGGGTTGCCTAACCTTCCAAAATGGAGAACAACCATGAAAATCGCGCATGGAATGGGGTCGCTATGCACATTGATGGCTGGTTTTGGGTTGGCAATGTGCGTGCAAGGAGCAGATACGGTGTTGACTACGTCAGGCGTAATCGCACCGACGGGCAGGATGTACTTCTCGTCCGAAGGGAAGGGGACTGTCTCATACGATTCGTCGAGCGGATGGTATACGTATAAGCCGTCGTCGCTCGCGGACGACACGACCGTTACTCTTACCATCGAGGCGACGAATCTTTTGTTCCGCGCCTACAACCAGTTCTGGGTGGAGTGGGACAACGCGAATTCAAGTGCGGCAATGCGATTTTCGCTCCTGCGCGCGTTGCCGGTCTACGACGAAGTGAAGGCTGACGTCGTGACTGCGGGAAGCGGAAAGTCCGAGACCTCCAAGTCCCTCGACGGACTTGGCGCCCCGGGCAGGCTTCGCGGCATCAGGGCCGTCTTCTACCACAAGACTTCTTCCTATGCGACGTCCGTGGTAACGAAGCAGATTCGCTTTCGCGCAAGGCTTAGGCTGATAGACGGCAGCATGACGTCGAATCTCTGGACGCCTCTTTCCGGCGCGCAGTCGCAGACGGTCGCGTCTTCGTTCTCGTCGTCTGCAAAATCCGCCGCGGAGTCGAAGCGAACGTCGCTCAAGAACGCGACGGCTTCGCTCAAGACGACGGCGCAGGCGAGCGGCACGTCCAACGCCAACAAGATCGCGGCCTACGAGTCGCTGTTCGCCCACCGCGACGGCGATGCGCGCGAAATCGAAAAGGCCGCGCTGGCGGTTGAGGCGAAGGCGCACGAGTCGCAGGGGAAGATTCTTTATGGCTGTGCAAGCTCGATGGACAAGATAGCGCGCGACGGCGTATTCGCGGGAACGTACGGCGCCTCGCTTTCGATTTCCGCCGCGCGAGGCGAGGCGGAGGCGGCGCAGATAGCACTGTATCCATCTGTTGCAATGTCAGGCGTCCGCGCCGTCGTTTCGGCGCTTGTCTCAGAATCCGGCGCCTCGCTCGATCCGTCGCTCCTCACCGTCTCCCCGGTCGGCTACGTCAAGCCGACGTACCCCGCCTATGTCTCGCCTGCGTCGATGCGCGATACGATCGCCGACCCGATTCTCGAGTGGGCAGATTCACTGGACCTGGAGTCCGAGCGCTTCCAGCCGTACTGGGTCGAGGCGTCGATACCCGAGAAGACGGCCCCCGGCGTGTATTCAGGCAGCGTTACGTTTACGGATTCCGCAGGTCGCTCCGCATCCGTGCCGCTTTCGGTCAAGGTTAGGCGCATGTCCCTTCCACGCCACCGCAGGCTCCCCGTCGTCTTTTCGTCCAATGTGTTCACGGCGTCCACGGGGATGCAGATCGCCTACGAGCGCGACGCGGCTGTCATCGGCGAGCTAGCGAATTTCTTCAAGTCCGAAAGCGGCGATCCCTCCTCCCTTTCCTCCGGCGCGCTCGCAGCGTGGACGCGGGCGAAGCGCATGTACGACATGCTCATCGCGCACAACCTGCCCTACCAGAACATCTACTGCAGTCCATCGACGGTTCAGCCGAAGTGGATACGCGACATGCGGCTGTCGGACTGTCCGTCGCTCTACACCATCGGATACGACAAGGTGAGCCCGGCGGTCGACGTCGTCGGCGAGCATGTCGCGGCGATGGGAGACCACAGCTCAAGCATCTGGTTCTACGGCTACGACGAGGTCTCTTCCGCCTCCGCCTATGCGGCGATGAAGAAGAGCTTCGGGTCCGTGAAGGCCGCATACCCGCAGGTCAAGACCTTCTGCACGGCGCTCGACGGCACGTTCGGCGAGACGTCCGGCTGCCTGACCGAGGTCGACGCGTGGGTCGATCCAGAGGACCGCTTCTCTGGGAGCGGACACCAGGCGAACGCTGCCAAGGCACGTGCCCGCGGCAAGCAGGTGTGGTTCTATCCCTGCAACTGGCCTGTAATCCCCTGGGCGAACTACCATCTCGAGAACAGCGGCGTGGCGAACCGCGTAGTGACCGGCGCTGCGGCGTGGAAGAAGAAGACCGACGGCGTGCTGTACTACAGCATCGACTCGCCCTCGCCCTACGTCGACACTCCGATCATAAGCGGCGGATTCGATTCATTCGCCACAGGCGCGGCAAAGACGCGCCTCGGCAACTCGGGATGGGACCGCGACATCACGCTCACGACGAGTTCGTCGACGACAAGCACCAAGGCCGAACGCTGGGAGACGTTCGCCGACGGCGTGGACAGGCTCCCCGCCGTCAGGATACGCGGACAGGTCTACGTCAACAACTTCAGGAAGTCTAGCGGATGGGGGTGCAACGTCGAGCTTCGCTTCAACTACGTCGACAAGTCACTTGGTGACAACGGCCAGGAGCAGAACTTCTACAACGTCGACGTCTCGAAGACAAAGCAGTGGCAGACTATCGACATGACCGTGACCCCGAAGGGCGAAGCCGTGAACTGCCTCTTCCGCGTCTATGCGAAGAGCACGAGCGCGAAGGTGATATTCCGCGACATGCGCGTCGAGTATGCCGACGGACACACCGTCAACCGCAAGCTTGGAGCATCCGGACCTCTTCCGCGGAACACCGTCGTCTTCGAGAACGCGTGCTACGGGTCGTTCCGCTCGAACGGCGACGGCTCGCTCGTCTATCCCGGCCCCGACGGCCCTTCGTCCAGCATCCGCCTCAAGTGCGTGCGCGACGGCATCGACGACTACGAATACCTCCACATGCTCAGCAACGCCGTCATCGCTGTGCGCTCGGGACGCGTCGTGCTTGAAAACGCGTCGCAGTTCCTTTCCCGCGCCGCTTCCGCGCTCGCCGTGCCGTCGGACGTCTGCTCCTCGTTCACCAGCTACGCCTCCGAGGGAAGGAAGCTTGTCGCCTGGCGCGACGAGATGGGCGATCTCCTCGACGAGTATTTCGATGTCGCGGAGTCCGAAGGCGAAGCCAATGGGGTGTTCGACTCGTTCGAGACGTTCGAAGGCGAGTCGGAGGCAAGCGTCTACGGATTCCCAGGAGACGACGGAAAGAGCGAGCCGTGGACTGGAAGCGGCGCCGTTGTCGTGTCGGACGGTACTGCTTTCCATGGGACGAAGTTCCTGCGTCTTGCGGACAACGACGACAAGCAGCACAATGCGACGAAGCGTCTCGAGGCCGCCAGCCTCGTGAACCTTGCGGACGGACCTGTCCCGTTTTCGTTCGCCTTCCGCAGGTTGGACTCGGATGCGCAGACTACGGCCCTCACGGGATGCAACATGTCAATCGGCGCGAGGTCAGAGGCGCTCGCGACGAACAAGTCCCTGCCCAACAAGGACATCTTCGCAAACCCCGTCGCCGCATGGCAGGACGGCGTTGTCACGGGGCGCTGGTATTTCATCGAAGGCGAACTCTCCTTCGAGACTGTGACGGACGAGGACGGGCTTGAGACCTCGCGTGTGGCGTTCCGTGCGAAGCGCATCACCGACACGTTCACGCGCCAGCCGCTGCCTGGCGTCGACGGGAGCGCGACCTATGCCTACGCCACAGTCGCGAAGTCGGACGACTGGTCTCTCCTCAGCCTCAATTTCTTTACGTGGTCCGGATACCGAGGCTTCGTCGACATCGACGCAATACGAATCGGCGAGGGGCCGTCGTTTTCCCTATACGACTCCGCGGAAAATTTCTCCGGCGATTCAGGCGCATCGTCCGACGGCTACGCAGGCGACGACGGAAGGGCCGCGTGGAGCGGAGCGGAGTCAATCATGTCCGACGACACGGCCTTCGAAGGAGACAGGTATTTCCGCATCATCGACGAGGATGCCAACCAGCACAATCTGCGCAAGGTGTTTCCCGTCGACTCCATACCTCCGTTCCCCCTGGCGGACGGCGAGGGAATTCCCTTCTCGTTTGCTTTCAGGCGCTATCCCTCGTCCGCCTCGGATGCTTCGCTCTCGGGCTGCAACATTACGTTCGGCGCACGGGCGGCCTCCATCGGCAAGACGACATCCACTTCCGGCGTCGACATCTTCGCGACGCCGAAGTCCGCCTGGCCCGAGCCGCCGGCGGAAGGGCGCTGGTACCTGGTAGAGGGACGCCTCTGCTGCGAGGCGTTCACGGACAGGAACGGCGCGCCTAAGAACAGGATCGCCTACAGGGCGGACCGCATAGTCGACACGGAACTGGGCGTGGAAGTTGCAGGGAAGGACGCGCTTTCCTCGGCGTATACGTACGTCAATGTCGATCCGGCGACGGACTGGACTCTCACTTACGTTAGGTTCATGACATGGGGCCAGAGCCAGGCGATAGTCGACATTGACGCCGTCCGCTTCGGATCGTCTGCACCGCGCTGCATTTCAAAGGGCCCGCTGAAGGAATCGTTCGAGACGTTTCCCCGCGCGTACAACACTACGATCGCAGGCTACCACGGAGACGACGGCGCGGGGAAGTGGTCTGTCGGACAGTCGGCCGTGGTGATGACAGGCGACGATGGCTTTGCGGGCGCGGCGTATCTGCGCATCGCCGACAACACGACGAGCCAGCATTCGGCCACAAAGTCGATTCTCCCCGCGTACCGTCCGCGCGTGGCGCGCCCGGGCGAACGAAGGTGCGGTTTTTCGTTTTCCTTCCGGCGCACGCCGGTCGACGCGACGTCGTCGCTCACGGGGTGCAAGCTGAAGCTCTATGCGGTTTCGCCGACTACAGGCGAGAGGCTGGACTATTCCGACGGCGCGGACATCTTCAAGACTCCGTCCTCCATCGCGGATGCGCTGTCGGAGAACGAGGCCTGGTACAGGGTGACAGGCCACGTTTCGCTTGAGACGCCTTCGCAGGGCAGAAGGCGTCTTGCTTACCGCGTCAATTCGGTCATCAACCTTGAAACCGGCGAAGTCCTCTATTCCGCTCCGGGCGAAGGTTTGCTATACTCTTACAAGGATGCGGTTTCGGATGCGGATGACTTCGTCCTAAGCGGATTTACCTTCTTCACTTTCGGTGCATCGAAGGGGTTTATCGATCTCGATGACTTTTCTCTCGGGAACCGTCCGCCGGAGGGGTTTACGATTCGGCTTCGCTGACTAACAAGGAGTGTATATGCATAGTGTGAGAAATGTAATTGTTTTGCTGGCGGCGGCGAGCGCTCTCGCCGCCTCTGCGAGGACTTTGACGGAAGGCCCTTGGTTCCCGACGGAATCCCTGGCCGTCGAGCCATCCGACGCCGGCACGCTTCGGGCGGAGAAGGACGGCTGGGTCGTTTGGACGCCTTCGGGCAATCCGGTCAAGGGGAAGGCCCCCAACGGAAAGCCATACACCGCAGTCCAAGTCAAGATCGGCGTCCCCGACATGAAGTTCCGCGCGTTCAACCAGTTCTACGCCGAAATCGACAACGGCAATGCCGCGTTCGGCGGCGAGGTTCATCTGGCGATTGCCCGTCCGAAGCACGATGAGCTCAAGAACAAGAATCCCATAGCCGCCGGAAAGTCGCAGGTCGAGATTCATTTCCCTGGAGTCGGCGCGCCCGCGCGCCTTCTTGAGGCGAAGCTCGTCGTGCCGAAGGATGTCGCTCCGACACTTGTGAAGCCGGTGCGTTTCCGCTGCAGGATGCGTCTCACCGACTACAACCACGAGAAGACGTTCGCTGAACCAATTGCGGCGGCTCTGTCCTTCGACCCCGTGGCGGGCCTGACGGATGCCGAGCGGGCCGCCGCGGAGAAGCCTCGCAGGATGTTCAAGGCGAAATTCGATGCCTTCGACCGCGTCATCCGCAGCAGCACGGCCGACATGTCCGAGAAGATCAAGGCATACGAGGGCATGTCCGTCATCCGCGACCTCGCACCGCGTTGGATCGAAAAGGCGTCTCTTGGCGCAGCTGCGGCGAACGAGCGGTCGAAGGGACGTCTTCTTCACGGCATCGCCACAGGAGCCGACAAGGTCGCGCGCGATGACGTCTTCTGCGGCACGCTGCGCGGCCGCGCGGAGGTTTCCGTAGCGCGAGGGGAGGCTGAGGGCGTACAGGTGGTTCTCTATCCCGACGAGCCGGTCAAGGCGCTTTCGTGGGCTGTCTCCCCGCTTACGGACGCCAAGGGGGCGCGGCTGGAGGGAGTGGAGGTCAACCTTTCCCCGGTCGGCTACATCACGCTTACCGATCCCGCCTATATTCCGCCGCGGCAGTTCCGCGAAACGGCGCCGGATCCGATTCTCGAGCACGTCAAGTCAATCGACCTCGCCGCGCACTGGTTCCAGCCGTTCTACCTTGACGTGCGGGCGACAGCTCAGGCGAAGCCCGGTGTATACGCCGGCGTTGCGGCGTTTCGCGACGCGGCAAAGACAATCTACGCGAAGGTGCCGATCGAAGTGACGGTGCATGCGTTCGAGCTGCCGAAGGCCAGGACGTTCCCCATGGTGTTCAGCTCTCCGACATTCTCGCCTAAGAATCCGTTCCTCAGACTCTACGCAAAGGACGACGAGTCGATCCGCCGCTACGGGGAGTTCCTGAAGAGCGACCACGGCAAGGCGTCGAAGGAACCAGAGGACGTTCGTCGCCTCTGGAACATGGCGTATGGCTATCACCGGCTGCTGGCGGACCACAACATACCGACGCAGGACATCTACGCGAGCGTTCGGAACGTGCGCCCCGCATGGCTTCGGAATCTGATGATCGCCGACTCGCCGAACTGGTACTGCCTGGGCTACGACAACGCCGGGCCCATCGTCGAGAAGGTGGGTGCGCACGTCGAGCCGATGCGCAGCGACGGCGTGTCGAAGGCCGCCTATCTCTACGGATTCGACGAGATAAGGATGTCCGACACGCGGGCGTTCCAGGGAATGAAGCGCGACTACGGCGCGGTCAAGGCGGCGTACCCTGAAGTCCGCACGATGTGCACTGCCCTTGACGGATCGTTCGGCGTGAAGAGCGATACCGAGCAGGAGGTCGACTGCTGGGTGTGGCCGTCGGACGGCTACGCCGGCTCGCGCAAGAACGCCGAGCGCGCGCGTGCGCGCGGCAAGCAGGTCTGGTACTATCCGTGCAACTGGCCGTACCATCCGCACGCAAACCTCCATCTGGAGAACCTCGGCACGGCGACGCGTGTCCTTTGCGGACTCTATGCCTGGAAGTACAAGGCGGACGGCATGCTCTACTACGCGACGGCGATGAGCAAGGTCCAGACGACTTCGCGCGAGAACGGTTTTGAACGCGAAAAGCGCATCGAGGACCCGAAGATCCTGCCTGGCGGTCCTCTGTACGGCCCCGAACACTGTTATTCCATGTTCCGCTCCAACGGGGACGGCATGCTCGTCTATCCGGGTCCCGACGGCGTTCTCCCCTGCCTTCGCCTGAAGGAAATCAGGGACGGCGTTGACGACTACGAGTACCTCGTGCTGCTGGATGCGGCCGCGAAGAAGGTCCGAGCCGGAACGGTCAAAGTCGCCAACTCCGGGGACTTCCTCTCCGAAGCAGAAGAGCTCCTTCTTGTGATGGACGATCTCTGCCGCGGCGATACGCGTTATCCGGAGACGGGCGGGCCGATTCTCGCCTGGCGCGCAAGGGTTGCAAAGCTGCTTGATGCGGCGGTCGCGGCGGAAAGCGGGGTGAAGTGATGCGACTGTGCATGTTGCCTTTTGCGTTGCTGTCGCTGTCGGCTTTCGCCGCAGGGCCAGTTGTAGTTTCCGTCGACTTGTCCGCGCCCTGCGGACGCATCAAGCCGATGAACGGCGTAAACAACGGACCCGTCAGCAGCGGGCGCGCGCCTGAGCTCGGTAACGAGAATGACTTCGCCGCGCTGGAGATTCCCTTCGTGCGCACGCACGACTCATCCTTCAACCCAGGCTACGGCGGGGAGCATACAATCGACATCTCCGCCGTGTTCCCCGACTTCAAGGCAGACGAGAGCGACACGGCGTCGTATGATTTCACTTTCACGGACAGCTATCTCGCGTCCATCCGCAAGTCTGGTGCAAGGGTCTATTACCGGCTAGGACAGAAGATCGAGCATGGTGCGAAAAAATACCACACCAAGCCGTCGGACTTTGCGAAGTGGGCACGCATCGCGGAGCGCATCGTTGCGCGCTACAAGGATGTCGCGTACTGGGAGATATGGAACGAGCCGGATCACTCGGAGGCAACATGGGGCGGAACGAAAAGGGAGTTCTACGATTTCTACGAGACTGCCGCAAAGCACCTGAAGGCAAAGTTCCCCGACAAGAAGATCGGCGGACCGGGAATCGCGGGCTCGCAGCAATGGGGGCGCGAGTTCCTCGCGGAAATGCGCAGGCGCAACGTGCCGATCGACTTTGTTTCATGGCATCTCTATGCGGCCGATCCGAAGACGGTCGCGAAGAAGGCGGATGAATGGCGAAAGCTGATTGACGAGTGCGGTTACGCCGAAGCAGAGTCGCATCTTACGGAATGGAACAATATCAGGGGATGGCGCGGCGGCGAATACGCCGCATCCGTGAGGGACATCGCCGGCGTGCGGGGTGCGGCGTTTGCGGCGTCCTTCATGTGCGCCGCACAGCGCTCGTCCGTCGACTTGATGACCTATTACGACGCGCGTCCTTCTGCATACAACGGGCTGTTCGATCCCGCGGACAATTCGCCGCGTCCCTCGTACTGGGCCTTCGACGCATGGCGATCATTGCGCGACTTGAAGTCCGCCGTGTCTGCGCGGGTGGATGATGCGTCGGGGCAGGTGCGTAGCGTGGCTTCATGCGACGGCGTGCGCTTTGCCGTTTTGGTCGTCAGGTTTACGGGCGATCTCAACCAGACGGCGACATGTGGCGTCTCCGTCGATCTAGGAGGAGTCCGCTGTGAGGAGCTGTCCGTCAAGACGCTTGATTCGCGGCATGCCTTTCAGGCGCGGCCTGCCGCATTGCGCAACGGCAAGCTCGATCTCGCCCTTGAGCCGTGGGCATTTTCCCTTGTCGAAGGTCGTCTGACCGGAGAGATGCTTAACCCAAATGGAGCTGACGATGAAAAGCAGAATTAAAACGCTTATTCCAGCTATGCTGTTCATGTTCACCATGTCTGCGTTCGCCGCGCCCTCGGCGTGGAACGCGCTCGGAAGCCGCGAAGAGACGCTAGCGACGTTCGAGTCCGAGATGTTCGGCAGGCGTCCGGTTGAGCGACCCGACCGGCTTTCCTTCGCGCAGGAGGAGCCGGATCGCGAGGTTCTAGGCGGAAGAGCTGTCCTCAGGCGCGTACGCATCGCATACGGCGGCAAGTGGGGCGACGGCTCGTTCGTAGTGACGGCTGTCCTTCCCAAGCCGCTGAAGAGGCGTGCGGCGTTCCTTCTCATAAACCGCGCAAAGCCGATGTCCTATCTTGAGGGTGGTGATGAACGGCGCCGCGGTTATTGGCCGATCGAGGAAATCGTCGGACGCGGCTATGTGGCGCTTTCGTTCTGGTACGGCGATGTCGCGCCGGACCGCAGCTATGGAAACTCCAAGGGAGTCTTCGAATGCTTCGAGGACCTTTCCGTCCAGTACAGGCCGAAGGACAACTGGGGCACGCTTTCCGCGTGGGCATGGGGCGCGAGCAGGGTGATGGACTGGCTGGAGACGGAGCCGCTTGTAGACGCGGGACGCGTTGCTGTCGTCGGGCATAGCCGTGGCGGAAAGGCCGCGCTGTGGACGGGTGTGACGGACGCCAGGTTTGCGATGGCGTGCGTGAGCGGCTCGGGCTGCTGCGGGGCGAAGCTGAACGCGGCGGAACTGCCGCGCTCCGAGCACTTTGCGGACATTGCAGTCACTTTCTCGTTCTGGTTCACACCGCAGTTCATCAGGAATGTCAACAGGGATAAGGAAGTCCGCTTCGACCAGCACCATCTTCTTGCGCTAATGGCTCCGCGCATTCTTTGCGTGGCGTCCGGCTCCGAGGATGCATGGGCGGGTCCCGAGGGTGAATACGAGGCTTGTCGCCTTGCGTCGCCGGCGTGGGACGCCGCAGGCGCCAAGGGGCTTGTCTCGGACGGATTCCCGCAGCCAGGAGAAGTGCGCAGCGGCGGTAGGCTCGTCTACAGCCTGCATGAGGGCGGACACAGGCTCGGACTGTTCGAGTGGAAGGTGTTCATGGACACCGCAGATAAAAACGGCTGGCACGATGATCGTTAAGGCGAAGAACCCCTTTCTAGACAGCGGACTGTCTGCTTTGAATTGACGCATGTCATACGGCATAGCTTCTGGCGCTCCGCGCCGAAGCCCTTCAACATTATTTTGACGCGAACGGAAGAGAAAGATTTGCGGGGACTGTCCCCGGTGTTTGCCGAGAATAACCTCGGGAGGTACCCTATGCCCACCTCGGGAGGTACCCTATGCCCACCTCGGGAGGTACCCTATGCCCACCTCGCGAGGTGCGCGGGCTACATCCGTACGGTCGAACATCTCTGCGTGCCCCCTATACACATGGAGTGAGAAATTTGATATAATAATGACGGTTTGGCGGTTGTACCCACGTAAAAGGTCAAAGATGAAAGCGAGAAAAGGCATTTCGTTTCTTGAGTATGCGCTTCTGGCGGCGCTCGTCGGCATCGTCGGAGCCGTAGGCGTCATGAAGTACGGCAAGGCCATAAGCAACTTCTTCTCGGCGCTCGGCGACAAGACGGCCGAGGTGACGCCCAAGACGAAGTAGCGCTCGGCAGGTTTCAGAACGTGGCCGGAAGGTCCGAAAACAAAAAGGAAAAAAACAAATGAACAAGCAGAGCAAGTTCCACGCCCGCAAGGGTGCAACATTCATCGAGTACGCGCTTCTCGCCGGGCTCGTCGCCATCGTCGTCGCGGCCGCGGCGATGTTCTTCGGCGACGACCTCAAGAAGCTCTTCTCGTCCGAAGGCGAACAGGCCAAGGCGGTCACGGAGAGCGTCAAGACCGTCGACCTCACCAAGACGCTGAAGGACGCCAACAACGGCGGCGGACAGCAGCAGAAGAATCCGTAACCGGATGCTGAAGCGCTTCAGGCGGCGACTCGTGTCGGAACGGGCGAGCGTGTATCTCGAATATGCGCTCGTGAGTTCCGTTACCATCGGAGTCGCCGTCTTGGCGTTTAATCCCGACAGCTGGTTTTTCAAGGGACTGGGGCTTGACTACGCCTTTCGCGAGATGATGATCAAGCTTCCGATATTCTGATGCCGATAGTCTGGATAACTCTGCCTTTCATACTTGCCTTCGCCTGCTACGGCGAAATCAGGGAGAGGCGCATCCCAAACTGGCTCACGCTGGGCGCGATTGCGCTTGGGCTTGGCGCGGCTGTCATAGAGGGCGGCGTCGAGGGGCTTGTCGATTCCGCTCTCGGGCTGGCACTTGCGGGGGGGCTGTTCCTCCCGTTTTGTCTTCTCGGGGTCGTCGGCGGAGGAGACATGAAGCTCATGGCGGCGGTCGGCGCGATAGTCGGCTGGCCGATGGCGCTGAGGGTCGTCTGCGATACCTGCATCGCCGGCGGGCTCATCGCCGTCGCGATGATGGCGTGGAAGGGCATGCTGCTCACGACGCTCGCGAACGCGTTCCGGATAATCTTCGGGATGCCGCGCCGCAGCCAGGGCCTGAGGAATCCGCCGATGGTCCCGTACGCCCTCGCGATAACGATCGGCACCCTCGTCGCCGTGTTCGTCCAGGAGCTATAGTGGAGCGCCGTGTTCAAGTGGCTGACGAGAAACGACGGACGGCGGCGCATTGAGCGCGCGAAGAGGCGGATCGCCTCCCCGCGGGCCTCGGTGTTCACCGAGTTCGCCATCGTCATGCCCGTCGTCGCGATGATCTGCAGCGCGATGATCGAGATCGTCGGCTTCTGGGACGCACAGGTTATGGCGAACCACGCCGCCTGGCAGGTCGGGCGCATCGTCATGGTCCGCGGCTCCGACGGGCTCGTCTTCTCCTCGTCGCTCGACAAGAAGTCGAAGACGGGCATCAAGGGCAGCAAGATGCCCGACGTCCTCAAGAAGATGCTGGGCGGGCTCGACACCGTGATAAAGGGCGCGAACAAGTTCAACAACCGCGGCAACATAGCGACGATGTTCCTGATGTCCACCTGCGGCATAGGGTACTTCGGCGCGAGCCCGGGGCAGACGCTTTCGGACGGCTTCACGTCGCTGTGCAAGTCTGTCGTGACCGCGCTGACCGAAGACATCCCCAAGTGGATCAAGGAGGGGGTCAAGGCAAAGCTCCCGACCACTTCGAAGAGCGGCGAGAGCGGCATCGGCGCCTTTGTCCAGAACCTCGTCAACGGGATCGTGGACAAGATGACCGAGTGGGCGCTCAAGCCAATAGCGAACGGAATGCAGAAGCTGCTGCAGAAGGCGTTCGACTCGATCTTCGGCAAGGACGGCGCGAAGATAGACAGCCTCTTCAGCGGCAAGGGCGCCGCCGCGCGCTACGCGCGGCAGATGTACGGCGCGGCCTCGCGCATAGCGCGCGCGAAGGACAAGACGGGCAGGGAGGTGCTCGAAGTGACCGACATGGACGACTTGCAGGGCGGCTTCCTCTTCGCGAAGAACAGCAACCTTGGCCGCCTCGTGTATCCGCAGGTCTACGACAAGGAGGGCAAGAGCGACGGATACTTCGTGACGAACGCCCACGGCTGGCCTGCGAACAACGGCGGCCTCGCCATGGTGCACGTCGAGGTCAACTGGCCGTACGAGAGCGGATGGCTCTTCCCCGTCGTCTCGGGATACGGCGTCGGCAAGTCGAAGGCCCCCGTCGCGAAGGGGCACAGCATGGTTTTCCCGCAGCCGGACATCCAGAACGAGCACCTCTACTCCGAGGGCGCGTCCACCTACGACGAAGGCTCGTACACCAACAACGCCGCGATGGCCGAGCTCGACGACCTCGCAAAGGAGATGAAGAACTACCTCAAGTTCGTCAAGTTCGGCATGAAGTACAGGATCTGCGCCGAAACGATCACGCTCGGAGACGACGACTGGTACGCGAAGTCCTGGAAGCGCTGCATCGAGCTGAAGGACATGTGGGGGCTCGGGAAGGGTGAATGCGGCGGAGACTACGGTAGTTGCTGGAGCGCGATCACCGACGGCAAGGCGCAGGATGCGTATCTCTCCGACCTCAACGGCTATTTCAGTCCGGCGAGCTACCGCTACCGCGACTACTTCTACTGGGACGGCGAGGTTCCCTGGGAGAAGCCGTTCAACTCCCAGCGCGAAGAGGTGCTGAGGCATCACAGGCGGTACATGCCGAGCATCGCGTACAGCAACGGCAACTCCCAGTTCGGCGCGTGGTTCGCGGAGAACAAGTCGCTCACATGCGACGACTCCACATACAACTGGTTCGTCTCCGGACAGAGCGCATTCATCTCCATGGTCAACGGCATCAGAAAAAACGCGGCGGCTCTTTCGTCCGCGTTCGGCCCCGGGAAGTTCGACTCGAACAAGGCCGTGTCGCAGATCATCGCCTTCGCCTCCCGCAACAAGGTGAATGTGCCAAACATGGTGAAATGGACCGAGGGCGCGGACCTTGCCGCGTGGACGCAGAAGGAGAAGGAGCTTCAGAAGGCCGCAGAGAAGGCGGACAAGTCGTTCGCCGTGATAAAGAGCCTCATCGAGCGGGAGATACACGACATAGAGGACATCGAGAACGGCAACGCGAACTGGACGGGCGACGAGGGAGATCCCGTGTACGATCCGTCGGACGAGGCCGCGATGAAGGATCCGAAGGCCCTGGCGAAGAAGGCCCGCGAGAAGTGGACCACAATGAAGAAGAAACTCAAGAAGAAGCTCGGCGAGGTCGATGCGGCGGCCGTGGCGCTGCGCGACGAGTGGAACGCCTATGTCAACGCGGCGAACAAGTTCAAGCAGGACCGGCAGCAGTGCGTCGTCGACGGCTATGTTGACGCATGCATCAAGCTGATGGCGAAGAGAAGGAGCCTGTCGGTGCTGGATGCGGCGCACGACGCGTCGTTCAAGTTCCCGAAGGACTGCGTCGCCTACGACATCGTCAAGAGCACGGCCGACATGCGCGCGAAGGTGGAAAGCTACATGAAGAAGGCAGACGACGCATACCAGCGTGAGATAGAGTACGGCGCACTGCTCGGGCTGGCGAGCGCGAGCCGCGCCAAGAAGGAAGGCAAGTCGATCGACCAGATCGTGGATGCCGCGGGCGGCATAGTGGAAGACAAGCCGGGCTCGCTCACCGCGGGAAGCGACACCGGCAAGATCATCGACAAGGACCGCCAGGAATATTCGGGAGGCGAGTGGAAATGGAAGTGATGGGGAAAGTTGAAACTCTCTCGGGGCGGCTTGCCTCCGAGCGCGGGAGCGTGGGCGTCGTGGTGGCGCTCGTCATCTTCGTCGTCATGGGGATGCTCACGATGACGTGGAACACCGCGCAGCTCTCCAAGGCGAAGATGCGGCTCCAGAACGCCGCGGACTCCGCCGCGCTCGCGCACGCCGTCTGGCAGGCGCGCGGAATGAACGTCGTCCAGAACATAAACGACGAGATGTACGAGGCGCTCTCGCTCGCCGCCAAGCTGAGGAGCGTCGCGAGGGTGATAGAGCCGATCGCGATCGCCTTCGACGCTGCGGCCAACGCGCCGTTCGTCGGAATCATCTTCAAGGGGCTCGCCATCGCTGCGCACACGATCGGCATACTAACGGGAGGGACGGCGGGATGGCTCGCCGCCCGAATATGCAACATGTTCCTTAAGTACATAGCGAAGATATACGTCTACGGCTCGGCGCTCTTAGGCGTGTGGAACGCCCAGCAGCTTGCGGCCGACAACGAGGCGGACCCGCTGGCGACGCTGAACACGTCGTCGAGTTCGGGCGACCCGAACACGTGGCACTTCGGCATATACGCGCTCGGGCTTTCGTGGCCGCTCAAGGACGCGTTCATGCTTCCGCTCGAGGAGTCCGCGAAGAGCGAGGTCGGCAAGTCCCCGTGGAAGGAGGGCGAGATCAAGATATTCGAGAAGTCGACAAGTCCGTGGAAGGCGATATACAGCTTCACCGGGGCCGGCAAGGCGTGGGAGATAAAGCCGTACGTCTCCAAGCGCGGCAGCAAGGAGGGGATTAAAGTCGAGGAGAAGAAGGACAAGGAAGGGAAGAAGACGACCGAGGTGGACGACAACGGCGTGCTGCCTGGCCCGACGATGTGGATCGCTTTCAAGCTCGGCGGGAACATCCAGACGCTGCCTCTGGACGGATTCTGGAACTCAGGCGACAAGGACCGCTGGACGCACAAGCTGCCGATGTTCGCCGTCGCGGCGGCGCAGTGCGTGACGGGCGACGTCATACCGCATTCGAAGAAGATCGAGAGCGGCAAGACGAACCAGCGTCCGTCCGGCTTCGGCGTCGGCGCGACGGCGAAGCTCGTGCCGGTGTCGGAGGTGTTCTACAAGATGGGCAAGGCCGGTGGATATGTGGTCGATGCGTTGATTTACCACTGAAAGGTTGAAAAGTTGAACAAGGTGAAAGAGGAAAGCATGGCGAAGAAGCTGAGGAGACGGCTCGCGGGGGAGCGGGCGGCCGTCATGCTCGAGTTCGCCTTCGTGGCGCCGCTGGTCGTCATGACCGTGGCGTTCGCCGCCGACTTCACCCGCATCCTCCGCACCGAGCAGCAGCTCGAGATCGCGACGCGCCTTGCCGCGGACGTAGAGGCCCACATGGCGAACTACTACGGGAAGGATCCGTGTCCGAGCTCCGCCGCGAAGCGGGTCGCGAAGTTCTATCTCGCGGACGTCGCGGAAGTCGTCGAAAGCACGGACGACGTCTACATAAAGGGTTCGTGCCGCGTCATAAAGAATCCGGTGTCGTACGCAGTGGACAAGGTGCGCGCCTTCCTCGACGGGAGCATGTTCCAGGACAGCAACGTATTCCTCAAGCTTGTCGGCAAGATACTCGGCGGATTGATGAACTTCATAACGTTCGGCACGCTCGACTATGTCCTAGACGTTGTTCCGCACGACCGCGAGGTCATGATGACGACGGCGGTGTACATTCCGACCGTCCTTCCCGCAGGGGCGTACGGATGGCTCGGCATAGCCGGACACGAACAGGGGAAGATAGGCGTCGGGCAGTTCACTGCAGACCTCGAGGGCGGAGCTGCGGCGACGGCGTGGAACCTCAAGGTCAATCCGGCGAAGCGCCACCGCGTGTACTGCCACATGCCGGTGGTGGATTCCGTCCCGATCGCGCCGCAGACATACGTCAGGAAGTTCAAGGCGTGGTGCGCCAAGCAGCCTTTCCTGAAAGGACTCGTGAAATGAGGGAGAAGCTGACCAGAACAGTCCTTTCGCTGCTTGCCGTGCTTGCGGCTGTCTTCGCGTTCCGCTGGACGGTGCGCACGGCTCTTACGCGCGTTTACAGGGCGGAGAGCACCGTGCGTCCGCTCGAGGTCGCGGTGGAGCCGGCGGACAAGGTGCACGACCTCGCGGCTCTCGTCCCGAAGGAGCTCGAGGTCAACATCGCGGGGCTTTCCGTGCGCAGGCGCGCGGAGCGGATGCACATGCCATATGCGCTCGCCGTGGACATGGCGGAGCAGAAGGCGCTGAGCGCAGGTTGGGAGAGGATAGACGACGAGAATGCGTTCGAGCTGAAGAATCTTTCGGGGATGGAGCGCGTGTACAAGACGCCGGAGGGGTCCATTGTCCTCAGGGAGATCAGGCCGGTAGTAGGCGACGATTCGCTGATGGAGGACTTCGTCGTTCCGGCGGAACTCGTTCCGTCCGAAGGCGAGACGGTGACGCCCGACATCCTCGCGCGGCGCTCGGCGAGGCACGTGAAGGACATGATGCCGGCCGTGGTGCGCGACGTCGTGGTGGGGAGTCCGCTCCTCACGGAGCTCGTCGAGCGCGGCGAAGGCGCCGCGTTCATCGTGCACTGCGTCGCCGACATGTCCGCGAAGTCGGCGGAGAAGGCCGTGGAGGACGCGGCGGGGAAACATGGATGGACCGAGGCGCGGCTTCCGAACGCCCCGGACGGCGCGCCGAAGTCCGGCTGGACGAAGCAGAACCTGACCATGCACTTCGAGGCCGTGCAGCGTCCGGGCGGCTTCGAATGCGACGTCGACTACCGCTTTACCGACGACGAAGCCTACATTTCAAAGAAAGGAAAGACAAATGAAGACTGACAACAACACAAAGATCGCCGCGGTCGCGGCGGTGCTGGTGGGGCTGTTCGCGGTCATTGCCGTGAACAAGTACATCGCGACGAAGACCGCTGTCGCGCCGACGCCCAAGGCGTCGATACTCGTCGCGACAATGGAGATCAAGGAGGGGTCGGAGATAGGCGAGGAGATGCTCGGCTCGGCGGAGATACCGTTCGAGTCGCTCTCCAACATGCACATAGCGCTTCCGGCGAAGGACGACCCCGGCTACCAGAAGGCGCTTTCCGACGCAATCGAGAAGATCGTGAAGCGCAAGGCGAAGCGCCTCATCGCGGCGAACACGCCCGTCTTCTGGATCGACATCGAGACGGAGCCGAAGACGCCGTTCACAGACCTCATCGCGGACGGATGCCGCGCCGTCACCGTTCCGGTCGACTCGGTGAGCTCCGTCTGCGGCTTCATAAAGCCCGGCAGCCGCATCGACGTCGTCCTGACCGCGACGGAGGAGGGTCTCGGGCTCGTCACCGGCCAGGCGGCGAAGGAGACGGGCTCGCGCATCGTCTCGAGCGTGATACTGCAGAACGTCCCCGTCATCGCGACCGACCGCGAGTACGACCTGCAGAGCGAGTCGTCCGGATACGGGACGATGACGCTCTCGCTCCCGACGAAGGCGGCGATCATGCTGGTGCAGGCGCGCACGATGGGCCAGATCACGTATCTGCTCAGGAACATGCGCGACACGAAGACGACGCAGGACCGCACCGGAGTGACGGTCGCGCCGGGCAGCTCGTTCGGCGAGGCGGTGAAGTCGTTTCAGTAGTCGTTAGTTGTTAGTCGTTAGTCATTAGTCGTTAGTGAAAAGGAGGAGGCGGAAAATGAGAGCTGGTAAAACATTTGTGATCGCGGGTGCGGCGCTGCTTGCCGCTTTCGCGGCGGACGCGGCGGTCGTCCGCAAGCTTCCGGACATGACGGTCGTGGAGAGCGAGACCATCGCTACGGACGCGCTCAAGGCGACGTCGGTGAGGAGCTCGAACGACTCCGTGTTCATCGCGGCGCTCAGGGAGAGCGGCGAGGCGGTCGTCTCGGGCGTGCGGCTCGGCGAGGCGCAGCTTTCGTACGTTGACGAGCGCGGCGTATACGCCGCGCGAACGGTCACGGTGGTGCCTTCCTACTGGGACGTCCTCAGGGGGATGTTCTCCGAGGATCCCGAGATATCGATCTCCATCATCGGCGACAAGGTCGTTGTGGGCGGCTCCACCGCGAACGTCGACACGCTGCGCCGCGTCGAGACCGCGAAGGCGCTCGACACGGCCCGCATCGTGGCGCAGGTCACGTACTCGACGGCGCAGGTCGGAGACCTCGTGAAGGACTTCCTCGCGCGCTCGGCGATAACCAACATCGCCGTGAACGTCGTCGGACGGGAGGTGTGCCTGTCGGGCAGGATGTACGACACGCAGTCCATCGAGCAGCTCAAGAAGCGCGTCGAGGGATTCGTCAAGGACTTCCCCGGAATCACGGTCAACACGGACAACCTCCGGATATACAAGCAGCAGATCCTGATCAGCATCGAGTTCGTCGCGTACAGCGACACGATGTCGCGCAACCTCGGCTTCTCCGGCCCCGATTCGATAACCGCGTCCGCCGACTGGAACTTCGGCTACCAGCACTCGAAGAACACGGGCGGCTCCAGTTCGTGGGGGCGCACCCACGAGGGCAAGGACAGCGGCAGCACCAAGACCGGCTACGAGATGTCCCAGGGCGCGCAGGGCGGCGATCCGACCAGGACCCCGACCGACAGCCAGTCGCTGGAGTCGGCGATCTCACGCACCCTTACCGGCGATTCAAAGAAAAACGGCGACTGGAAGCATGCGTGGTCCGGCGGCGCGAACGTCAAGGTCGACGGCGTGAAGGCGACGGTGAACCTTCTCAAGAGGAGCGGCGCGGCGAAGAGCGTGTATTCGACGACGCTCTCTACGCAGAGCGGAATAGAGGCCGAGTTCCAGAACGGCGGCACGATCCACAGGTCCACTACGCCGGGCATGGGCTCGAGCGGCGAACTGGTGTCGATCGAGTACGGATACATAATCAAGACGACTCCGCTCATCGTCGACGAAAACACCGTCAACCTCGACTTCACCCTCGACAACAAGCAGCCGATCACGCGCGATTCGGCGGACATCGAGATATCGCGCTACCAGACGAAGTCCAAGTACCTGGTGCGCCCGGGCGAGTCCATCATGCTCTCCGGCTACAAGTACAACTACGAGAGCGAGGACAAGAAGGGCACGCCGTGGCTGTCGAAGATACCATGGATAGGCGAGAGGCTCTTCGGCAACACGAACGACGACCTCAAGATGAACGAGATGCTCCTCGTCGTCACCGTCGACTGGGCGATAGAGGACGCGAGCGAGGGCGCAGCCGTGCGCATGAACGAGATGAAGGACCGCAAGGTCGAGGTGGAAATGCCGTGATGAAGCCGCTTATATTCACGCAGGGCGGCAAGCGCATCGCGACGCTCACGCCGCAGGAGGGAAAGGACGGCGAGGTGTTCACCCTCGGCTCGGCCGCGTCGTGCGACGTTGTCGTGTCGTCGGAGTACGCGCTTGCGCCGCAGCAGGTCTCGTTCGCGCCGCACGGAAGCGTGTGGTGGATCGGCGACGCGGCGGCGGACGGAAGGCTCGAGGTCAACGGACGCCGCACGGCGCTCGAGGCGCTCGTCGGCAAGGCGTCCATAAAGGTCGGCGACTTCGAGTTCGAGGTCGCGTGCGAGGCTTCCGGCGAGCGCAAGAGCCGCCGCGAGTCCGCTTCCGACATCCTCTACTCCCATGCGCTCGCGAGCCTGTCGCGCAACCTCGGCGACTCGACGTCCGCGGACGTGGAGGAGCTGGAGCGCCGCATCGGGGCGTCCCTGGACGAGATCGTCGCGCGCGGCATACCGGAGCTCGAGGGCCTCGGCGAGGGTGTCATCGGGGAGCTCCGCCGCGAGACGATGGAGGACATGCTCAGGCTCGGACCGCTCGAGCCGCTGATCGCGGACGACTCGATCACCGAGATCATGGTGATCGACTACCGCCACATCTACGTCGAGCGCAAGGGAAAGGTGGGCCTCACAGACAGGCACTTCCGCGATCCCGGGCACCTCATCCGCGTCATCGAGCGCATCGTCAACAAGGTCGGCAGGCGAATCGACGAGTCGAGTCCGCTCGTGGACGCCCGACTCGAGGACGGCTCGCGCGTGAACGCAGTGATCCCGCCCATCACCCCCGACGGCGCGTGCCTCACGATACGAAAGTTCGGCAAGTCCCTCTTCACGCTCGACAAGCTCGTGTCGTTCGGCTCGATGAGCCCGGAGATGATGAAGTTCATCGGCGCATGCGTCGCGCTCAGGAAGAACATCGTCGTCTCGGGGGGCACGGGTTCGGGCAAGACGTCGCTTCTCAACGCCATCTCCCTGTGCATCGGCCCCGCGGAGCGCATCATCACCGTAGAGGACTCGCTCGAGCTCAAGCTCCAGCAGAGCCACGTCGTCCGCATGGAGGCGAGGCCTGCGAACGCAGAGGGCAAGGGCGAGGTGTCGATACGCGCGCTCGTGAAGAACTGCCTCCGTATGCGTCCCGACCGCATCGTCGTGGGCGAATGCCGTGGCGGCGAGGCTCTCGACATGCTGCAGGCGATGAACACGGGCCACGACGGCTCTCTCACGACCGTCCACGCCAACACTCCGTCCGACACCGTGGCGCGTCTCGAGACGCTGTGCCTCATGGCTGGCATGGACATGCCGCTCTCGGCGATACGCGCACAGATCGCGAGCGCGGTCTCCATCATCGTTCAGACCGCGCGCCTCTCGGACGGCTCGCGCAAGACGACCGAGATCGCCGAGGTGTGCGGACTCGACGAGAACGGCAACGCGAAGCTGAGGACGCTCTTCGAGTTCAGGCGCGAGGGCGTAGACCCCGCGACGCGCAAGGTGCTCGGACGCCACGTGGTCGTTGCGAAGCCGACGTTCTTCGACGACTTCCGCCTGCGCGGCGTGGAGCTGGACGAGTCGATCTTCAAGGGGGTGTAGCCTATGCCGGTCGATCTAGCTGTCGCATTCGGAGCACTTCTCCTGATGGCGGTTCTCGCGGGAATCGCCGTAAGGGGGCTTCTCGCCGCGTCGAGGCGCGAGCGGAAAGACGACGTGATGGCGATGGCAGCGCGCGTCGGCGATACGCGCATGCCCGAGTTCATCGCGGCGCGGATGCGCCGGAGGAGGGCGGAGAAGGTCCGCGCTGAGCTTCCCGACGCATTGGACATGGTGTCCAACTCGCTCTCCGCGGGACTGACGCTCCCGCAGGCGCTCATGCGCAACCTCTCGCACTTTCCCCCGCTCGTCTCGGAGGAGTTCGCGCGCATCCTGTACGACACGCGGCTCGGCTACTCCATCGGTGGCGCGTTCGACAACTTCGCGAAGAGGCTTCCGATATCGGACGTCCAGATGGTCGTGATCGCGTCGAAGATCGGCGTCGCGCACGGCGGAAACCTCGCGGACAGCTACAGGATGCTCTCGACGCTCCTCAGGGACAACATGGCCTTCGAGTCCGAGCTCAAGGCGATGACGACCGAGGGGCGCATGCAGGCGCTCGTGATGAGCGCGCTGCCGGCCGTAATGATAGTCCTCCTCGGGCTCGTCAAGCGCGATCTCGTCGCGCCGCTTTTCACGACGGGGCTGGGCCTGGGTGCGCTCGCGGTCCTCGCGACGATGCAGGTGCTGGCATATTTCTGGATACGAAAGATCGTGGACATAAAGGTGTGACGCCATGAATACAGACATCATAGTCGCATTCGCCTGCGCCGCCGTGTCCGCGGCCGCGCTCGCCTATCTGCTTGTCAGGGGGCTGCTCGGCTCCGCGGCCGCGGGGCAGCAGAGGTCCGGCTCGTCGGTAAGGACGGTCCTCGCGCCGGTCGCGCTCTTCTTCGAGGCGCGCAGAGGCAGGGACATCGAGCTTAACCGCACGCTCGAGCGCTTCGAGAAGCTTGTCGTGCAGTCCGGCGGGAAGTTCCTCGACGGCGCGACGGCGGGAGAGGTTTTCGCGGCGCGGTTCGTGTTTCCCGTCGCGGCCGTCGCCGTGATCGCGCCGCTCGGGGCGCTGCTGCGCATCCCCGGGTTCTTCGTCATGTGCGCCTCGCTGTTCTTCGCGGTGCTTATGTACTCCTATCCCGAGTCCGGACTCAAGGCCGCCGCCGAGGAGCGTACGCGGCGCTTCACGCGCGACCTCCCGGGCTCGCTGGACGTCATGCGGCTCGTCGCGCAGTCCGGGGGAGACCTGCTCTCCGCAATCCGGGCCGTGCTCGAGGTGATGGGCGCAGGGCCCGTCCGCGACGAGCTTTCGCGCGTCGTCGCGGAGGTGACCATCGGCACTTCGCTCGCGGCGGCGCTCAACAATGTCGCGGCGCGCGTCGGAACGAACGAGGCGAACGCCGTGTTCTCGACTCTCGCGCAGTCCCTCGAGATGGGAACGTCCGTCGCCGAGAACCTTCAGAGCGCGGCGCAGCTCATCCGCCACTCCGCGCGCGTGAGGGCGCAGGCGCAGGCTCAGAAGGCGGTGGTGAACATGTCGTTCCCGCTGCTGCTGCTCATACTGCCGGGCGTATTCATCGTCCTTTTCGCCCCGCTCGTGATTCAATACGTAAACAGGTGACAAGCCATGCAGAAAAACAGTAACAAACCGGTTCTTGTGCCGACGGCCTACTCGGCCCGCACTGCGCTCTGGACGCTGGCGCTCGTCGTGCTGTTCGCCGCGCTCCTGTGGGACTACTGCGCCTGGAGCTCGCTTTCGAAGTCGAGCGCGAAGCTGAAGGAGCCCGTGCAGGAGACGGTCGAGATGCCGCTGTACACGGTCAGGCTTCCGCTCGGATGGGAGGCCTACGCGAAGGACGGCGACGCGCTCGCCGTGTTCCGCAGGAAGGGTGAGGACGTTCCGCTCGTATTCTGCTACGCGGAGCGCGGCGAGGAGTTCGCCTTCCACGCGCTCGACGTGAATCCCGTCATCGTGTTCCACCTCGTCGAGGAGGACATCAGGGCCGCGCACGTAGACGGCATTCCGGACCCCATGCCGATGAAGGTGGTGGGGACGGAGCTCCTCACGGTGCGCCCCGGCATCTCCGCCGTCAGGATGCTCTTCGACATCGGCGAGCGCAACGGCGAGGCGATGGTCTTCTACGCGGGAGACGTGCGCTACGTGCTCTGGGGCCTCTGGCTGGACGAGGACCGCGAGTCCGCGCAGGACGTGCACCTGTTCTTCCGCCGCATCTTCGACAGCTTCGAGATGCCGGAACTCTGCGAGCTGATCGACCGTCCCGTCGTGGACTCCGGCACGTTCACCGCCGAGCAGAACGCGGAGACGCTGCGCCATGTCGGACGCGAGATCGCGCTGTGGCGCATGTTCGCCGAGCGCGCCGAGGCGGAGCCGGAGACGGCGCTTCTCCCAGCGCTCGTCCACTACCGGGAGGCGCTGCGGCTGCTCTCGTCCATCAGGCAGGAGAACGTCGCGCTTGGGTCCGAGGACTTCAAGCTCTTCCAGCGCCTCAGGGAACGGCGCCGCAGGGACGTAGACGAGTGGTTCGTGGTCCTAGACAAGGCAGTCGCCATGGGCGACTGGGAGAAGGCGCGCAGCCAGGCGAAGTGGATAATCTCGCACGCCACCCTCAACGGAGAGCGTCCGGACGTGCGGCGCGCGGCGGACATCCTCGCGGCGAAGATCCCGGCCGAGGAAAGCGCAAACAACGACTGAACCGCAATACAGGAGTTTCGATATGCAGGAAAAACTGAAGATATTCTCCGCAAGCGGAGAGGTCGTGCTGGAGGCGGACCTCGCGGGGGTCGAGAAGCCCCTCATGATTCTGTCCGGCGAAAGGCCCGGGCTCGTGGAGACCGTGCCGCAGGGCGCGGAGGTGATCGGGGCGCTCGTGCGCGACGAGGACGGATGGACCCTCGCGTCCGCGAGGCAGGACATGCCCGTGTCGTCCGGACCCAAGACCGGGGCGGACTTCCACCTCACGGCAGGCGTCCCGTGCGCGCTCGGCCCGTGGGCGTTCCGCATCGAGCGCGAAGGCGTCGCGACGGGCACGGTCCTCCTGTGGCGCGTCGGCTCGAGCGCGGTCGCGGCCGATCCGCTCGTGCCGGGGCGGAACGTCGTCGCGGCGGGGATGGGCGGCGCGTATTCGGTGAACCCCGCGGTAGGGGGCGAGGAGCTCTGCTCGATATTCCCGACCGCCGACGGAGTGGACGTCTCGTCGGCGGACAACTCCGCGCAGCGGCTCTCGGTTCCGTTCGCCGCGCTGTTCTCCGTCGGCGCCTTCCAGGGGATGGCCCTCGCTGCGGAGGACGCGGCGAAGGCCGTCGCGAGCGGGAGTCCGTTCTCCTGGCCGTCGCGCGGGACGCGCACTGGGCTCATGTCGGCGATGCTCGTCGCCGGACTCGCCGCGCTCGCCGCGCTCGCAATGGTGAAGAAGATGAAGTCCGTCGACGAACAGGTCGCGGCGCGGCACGGTCCGGAGCTGATCGAGCGCGAGCTTGCCGGAGACGACGCGAAGGACACGGACGAGGATGCGCTTGTCTTCGAGAACTCGTTCTACAGGTCGCTTCCGCTGATACTGAAGCCCGACCGCTCTTCGATAACGCTTGACCTCCTGCGGCGCGGACGCGAGATCGTTGGGAACGTGGGCGGCGTAAAGGCCGAAGACAACCGCATCCTGATAAAGGACATGATCCGCTTCCTGGAGGAGGTAGACTCCATCCAGGCCGCCGCGCACAAGGGCGACTGGGCGCAGCTCAAGGACACCCTCGCCTCCGCGGACAGGACGATGTTCACGCGCTGCGACGCGGACCGGTTCTACGACGACGCGCAGAAGATAGCCGACTTCGTGACGGACGCCCTGCCGAAGTTCTTCTTCGCCGTGGCGAACAAGGACGCGTGCACGCTGCAGAACGAGGGCGAGCGGCTGAACGCGTTCTTCGAGGCGCTGAAGGACAACATGTTCATGGCGGGCGAGATAGTGCGCCGCGAACGCGACAGCGCACAGGTCCGCTGGGACGCGCTGTCCGCCTACATCAAGGCGCGAAAGGATTTCATGGAATCCCCGGACGGGACGTGCGGCGAGCTGCGCGACGCCTGGGCGGATCTTGTCGACGCGTTCGAGTCGGAGGAAGGGACGTTCTCCGCCATGCTCGCGCGCGAACGGTCCGAGCTTGCGGAGGCGATTCTCGCCCATTCCAGTGACGCGAAGGCCGCGACGCTCGTAAACCTCTGCTCGCTCGGCGAGGCCGTCGGCGTCGAGAACGCGAGGCTTGCCGAATGGCGCGCCCGCGCGATCGAGATACGGCGCGAGCTACTTGCGAAGTACCGCGAGAAATACTCGGAATACCGCCTGCGCTCGACGGTGTCGCCGGGAGACCCCGAGACGCTGGCGATCCTCGACGACATGATCGCCATCGGACTCGACGAGAACCAGTACCACAAGTGGGCGCTTCGCGAGAAGGAGCGCGTGACGGGCAGGAAGGGGGATGACGGAAAATGATAAGGAAGATCAACATAGCGCTGGCAGTTCTCTTCGTGGCAATGTTCGCCCTGAAGGGTCTCAAGACGGCCATGCAGTCGGGCGGAGCCCCCGCTGCGCGGGAGGAGACCGCCGAGCCTTCGGGCGACGTGTCGGAACTCGCTCCGCACGTGTACTACGAATACTGGGCTGGCTACACGCTGGAGAACCCTATCTCCAACAGGAACGGAGTCCTCCTCGACATGGTCCGCGCCGTGTTCCCGAACGCGACGTTCAACTTCGTGCACGGAGACGTCTCGAACGTCGTGGAGAAGCTCCGCACCGACAGCCGCGCAGTCGTCGTCGGCTTCGGCGATCACACGGCGCTCGCGGAATTCCCCGTGGCCCCGACGCCGCTCATGAACTGTCCGCTCGTGCTGATGACGCTGCGGACGAATCCCTGGCACTACACCGACTTCTCCTCGCTGACGAACCTGAGGATCGTCGCGAACGATGCGTTTCTCGACTACACAGACATCCGCAGCCTCAAGAAGCTCACCGAGAACGGCGGGGCGAATCTACGCATCCTTCCCGACGGCGTGACGAAGGTCGAAATGGCCGAAATGGTGATGAAGGGCGAGGCGGACGCGATGGTGATTGCGGACCTTCACAACTCTGAAGGCGCGCCGAAGGACGGCCTCACCTCCATGCGCTTCATCCAGAGCTTCCGCAAGTCCTCCGTCATCGCGTCCGAAGGGACTCTCCTGTACGTGTCCGGACTGGACGCCGACTTCGCGAAGAAGGTGATCGACGACTTCGAGCGCGGAATACGCCGCATCGACGCGTCGGGCGAGCTTCGCCGCATCTGCGAATACTACGGAACGCCCTACGCGCCGCCACCCAATCCGTAGGCCTCGCCAGGCCCGTCGCCCAAACATAGTCCATCAGGGTCAGGTGAATTGCAAGTGAAGTGAGTCAATTTTCTGAAGATGGTTCCGAGGGGTCTCGGCAGCAGTTCGAACATTTTCATTTGAGCCGTCTCCTTTAGGCAGCCCTGGCGTAGGCGGTGTCGTATTCATACGCAGTCTTCCCGTCTAGGAGCTTGCGGTGGATTGAGTTGATGACACGCTCGAGACGGTGCATGTCCGCCGTCGTGCACTTGCCGAAGTCGGTTCCCTTCGGATACCACCTGCGGACGAAGCGGTTGCAGTTCTCGACGGATCCCTTTTCCCACGAGGCATATGCACGGGTGTAGTAGACGTTGCAGCCGACTGTGGCCTTGATCTTCTCCGGGTCCAGGAACTCGCATCCGTTGTCGGTCGTGATGGAGCGCACATTCCCGAGTGCTTTGCGCGCGACCATCCTCTTCAGCGCCGCGACGACCTCGTCCTGTGTGACGTGCGCCAGCAGCTCGATGACGTACCTGCGGCTCTTCCTGTCGACGAGAACGAGCAGCCCGCCGGTCCCGTTCGTCGACGAGACGACGGTGTCCATCTCGTAGTGCCCGAACCTGCTGCGCCTATTCGCGCCCGCGGGTCTGTCGTCGAGCGTGAGGCGCCCTGGGACCGTCATGGCGGGATGGGGCTTCGGGCCTTTAGGCTTTCTGCTCGGGTGGTACGGGGTCTCTCCGTACCTGACGCCGACGTCCCCGGCGTTTATGTGCTTGTACCAAGTCGACAGGCACGGGATGCGCTGCCCGGGCATCTCCTCCTTCATGCGGCAGATGGCGTCGTACGGCGAGAGCTTCTCGTCGACAACGTGCCTTTTGAAGAGGAAGGCCATCTGGTTCGTCACGATCATCTTCGTTCCCTTGTTCGCGTTGTTGTCGTTGATTTTGTCCTGGGCCATGAAGGGGTCGTACTCTGCGTACTTGCGTCGTCGCCTGTCCTTTGCGTCTGGGACGGCGGCCCCGGTGGCCCCGCGCAGGTACTCGCGCCTCCAGGTCTCGTATTTCAGGCCGTGCTTTGCGGCGAACTGCCGCAGGGTGACCCTGCATCCCGCCCTGACGATCGCATTCCAATCCGAGGCCAGCGTCTGCCGCTGCTCGAATGTCAGAAACGTACCGGGCACGTGTTGTGTGGTATAATATCTCATGGCGTCCTTTCTTCGGCTTCGATGACTTGGTTTGGTCACCTTCATCATACCACAGATTGCGACGCCCTTGTTGCATTTTCGGCGCGCGACGCCCCCTAGGGGGCGTTCCTTCTTTCTCCGCTTTTCCCTCCTCTTTCGTTCCCTGTCTTTCTTCCTTTTTGCCTCTACTCTCCATTTCGAAACCTTGCCTTTCCAATTTGACTCACTTAATTGTACAACTTTCACGGCGCCGGCAGGTTGACAGGGGCAATGAGGTTTTTGGTATAATTTCCCGCAATGGCGAGGGAGAAGAGTTCAGGATATTCGTTCGGCACGTTCCAGGGCGTGTTCACTCCGAGCATACTCACGATCATAGGCGTCGTGATGTACCTTCGCTTCGGCTGGATGCTCGGCAACGTCGGGCTTGCGCAGTCGCTCGCCATCGTCACGATCGGCAGCGCGATAACCTTCCTCACGGGGCTGTCGATTTCCGCGCTCGCGACGAACATGCGCATGAAGGGCGGCGGCGCGTACTTCATGCTGTCGCGCTCGTTCGGTCCCGAGACGGGCGTCGCGGTGGGGGTTCCGCTCGCACTCGCGCAGGCGATAGGCGTGTCGTTCTACGTGTCCGGCTTCTCCGAGGCGCTCGTCGGGTCCGGGCTCCCCGTCGTCTCCGAACTGAACCCGCAGCACGTCGCGCTCGGGACGCTCACGTTCCTCGCGCTCCTCTCCTCCGTCTCCGCCGACCTCGCGCTCAAGAGCCAGTACTTCGTCATGGCGGCGATCGTCGCGTCGCTCGTCTCGCTCTTCTGCGGCGGCGCTCCGTCCGCGCTCGCAGCGCCCGATGCGGCGTCCGTTCCGCAAGCGCTCGGCTTCTGGCCGGTCTTCGCCGTGTTCTTCCCCGCCGTGACCGGAATTCTCTCAGGCGTCGGGATGTCGGGCGACCTGAAGGATCCGGGGAAGTCCATCCCCCGCGGCACAATCGCCGCGGTCCTGACGGGATACGCCATCTACATGGCCGTTCCGCTATTCCTCGACTGGTGCGTGAAGGACGCGGCGGTCCTGCGCTCGGACACGATGATCCTCGCGAAGTGCGCGAGGTGGCAGATGCCGATCCTCGTCGGCGTCTGGGCCGCGACGATCTCGAGCGCGGTTGGTAGCTTCCTCTGCGCGCCGCGCGTCGTGCAGGCGCTCGCGAGGGACAGGCTCGCGCCGCGCTTCCTCGGGCGCGGATACGGCGCGTCGGACGATCCGCGCGTGGCGGCGCTTCTCTGCTACGCCGTCGCCGCGGCAGGGGTTCTCCTCGGCGACATAAACGCGATCGCGCCTGTGCTCACGATGTTCAACCTCTCGACGTACGCGCTTCTCAACCTCTCCGCGGCCCTCGAGGAGACGATGGACCCGCCGTCGTGGCGTCCGACGTTCCGCGTGCGGAGCTTCTTCTCCTACGCGGGCTTCGCGGGATGCGTCGGGGCGATGCTGATGATAAGCTCGGGATGGACCCTCGTCGCGCTCGCGTGCGAGCTCGCGATCTTCCTCGTCGCGCGCAGGCGCTCGAGGAACCCGAGGTGGGCCGATATGCGCGACGGGCTTTACCTCTCGATGACCCGTTTCGCGCTGCGCCGCCTCGAAAGGCACCGCCGCGACATCAGGAACTGGACTCCGAATCTGCTAGTCCTTACCCAGATTCCCGCAAGTCTGCCGCGTCTGTTCTCGTTCGCGCGCGGAGTGTCGGGCGGGGGCGGATTCGTCACCGTAGCGTCCGTCGTGCAGTCGGAGTACTGCGATGAATCGCGCGAGGCGGAGCTTGCGCAGTCGCTGCTCAGGCAGATGAAGGCGCGTGGACTCAGGCCGATCGTCCGCGTCGCATCCGCCGCGGACGCCTGCGAGGGGCTCAAGGGCTTCGTGAGGATGTACGGGTATGGTCCGCTGACGCCGAACACCGTCGTCCTCGGCATTCCGCGTCCGGGCACCGAGGCGACGTCCGGAGGCGTCGCCAGGGAGACTTACATCCGCCGCCGCAACGTCGTCCTCGTCGGGGCTGGTGAGAGCGCGGAGCCGTCGAAGGGCGGCTACATCGACATCTGGTGGCGCGGAGAGAACAGGAACGGCGCGCTGATGCTTGCCCTCGCGTGCCTTCTCAGGAAGCGCGAGCGCGCATGGAGGAAGGTTCCGCTGCGGCTCAACATGATCGTCTCGCGCAGGACGGACGAGGAGGCGGAGTCGATGCTCTCGGAGTTCCTCGCCAAGGCGCGCATACAGGCGGCGACGCGCGTCCTGCGGCTTGAGGAGGGTCGTCTGTTCTCCGAGACGATCGCCGCCAGCTCGTCCGACTCGCTCGTCATGCTTCTGGGCCTCCGCGCGCCGAAGGCGGACGAGACGGACGCGGAATACGGTGAGTACTGCAGGGTGCTGGGGGAGGGAACGGGCGATGTTTCGCGCGTGATTCTCGTCCTGGCGGGCGAAGAAGTCGACTTCACGGCCATGTTTCGGTGAAAAATTGCAAATTTCTTGCTGTTGCCGATTGATTTCCGCGCCAGAATACGGTATAATTCTACGCAATTTTCAAGAAAGCCCCAAAAGGGGCATTCACAAGGAGTAAAAAGACATGGCCAAGACGCCGAAGTTCGCGAACGAGAAGGTGTTCGCGTGGGTTGACAAGTGGAACAAGGTCTGCACGCCCGACAAGATCGTGGTCGTGACGGGCACGAAGAAGGAGCACCTTGCGATCTGCGAGATGATGGTCAAGAACGGCCAGTTCATCAAGCTGGACCAGAAGAAGCGCCCCGAGTGCTACCTCGCTCGTTCCCATGAGAGCGACGTCGCGCGCGTCGAGGGCCGCACGTTCATCTGCTCGAAGCGCGAGATCGACGCGGGTCCGACGAACCACTGGATGGACCCCGACCAGATGAAGAAGCTCATGCTCAAGAGCTACAAGGGCTGCATGAAGGGCCGCACGATGTACGTGATCCCGTTCGCGATGGGCCCGATCGGCAACCCGATCACCCAGTACGGCATCGAGATCACCGACTCGCCCTACGTCGTCGTCAACATGAACATCATGACGCGCACCGGCGACGCCGTGATGAAGCACCTCGGCAAGGACGGCGACTTCATTCCCTGCATCCACTCCGTCGGCGCCCCGCTCAAGAAGGGCCAGAAGGA
>JAEEGG010004064.1_pt1 | contig 35758 bp, 28 predicted proteins | sample 9134161 | NCBI WGS metagenome assembly JAEEGG01 (sample SAMN16246543, study PRJNA631951) | gut metagenome | biome: gut microbiome; feature: rumen; material: CR-attached | host: Bos | place: Iran: Karaj | collected 2018-10
ACACTTCACTGCCTGCGTATCCGTGTTTCTCTCTATGAAAGCGGGCTTGTTTGTGTGGAAATTCACTTTTACCTATCCCACAAGATATTTGCTGCCGGGCAGGAAGGAGAGCAACTTGGTGGTGATGGCACTGCAAAGGAAAGTGAGCAGGGCAATGACGGGGATGGCCAGCCACACGGGCAACTGGGGTTCAGCCACATTGCCAGCCACGATGAACGAGGCGATGGGTGCCAGGAAGAACATGTGCATGAGGTACATGCCGAACGAGAGGCGCGACAGTGCACCGATGATGGCTGGCGCCTTCGGCTGACGGATGCAACTGAAGATCAGGAATATGCCAAAGGTGGCGAGCAGCACGTTGGGCGTGCAAAACTCCCACGACCACTCCAACATGGGCGTTTCAATGAGTTGACCCGGTTCGCCCTTCCACCAGAAACTCCAGGCCGTAAAGGCAGCACCTACAATGAAGCAGGGCAAGCCCACGCGCAACCGCTTCGGCACGCTCCAGTGGGCGAGATGCACGCGGATGTAATGAGCCAGCACCAGATAGCCCAGATAGCCAGAGCAGTACCATAGCATGCTGAACTGGTTCCAGAAGCATTCGCCCCAGATTTCGGGCGACACGAAGCGGTGGAGCCAAGGAATGAACGTCGAAACGACGAAGATGGCGAGGAAGATGCGCTCATCGCGAGCCGAAGAGCGCTCAAGCCATGGCGACACGACGGGTATGATGAGGTAGAGCGAGATCAGCGGGTACATGAACCACAGGTGGCCGGCCATCGAGGGGAAGTTGAAAGGCAGGAGCTTGAGGTCTGTCAGGGACTGTTCCCAGGTCATTCCACCCCATGCAAGGGGAAGGAATGTGTAGAGCAGCAGGAAGATAATGAAGGGTGGAAGGATGCGCTTGAACCTTCGGCCGTAGAATTCTCCCATTGTCTGTCCCTGCTTCATCGGCACCAGCAGGAAAGCGGATACGATCATGAAGAGGGGGACGCAGGTGCGTGCGACGAAACCGTCGTAGAAAGCCACCCAGAAGCGGTTGGCATCGTTGGCAAGGTATGAGTAGCTTGCAGCCAGTCCGGAAGCGTCGGCGCCGTAAAAATTCTCGCTGGCATGCACCAGCATTACCAGGAAACACGCTATGACGCGTATGTAGTCGATGAATACTATGCGTTCTTCTTTCATGACGGATCCGTTTTTCATTCAAATATAAGGATTTTCCGCCGATCTAGTATCCGTATCGTTTCCTTAATCCGAGCACGAGCGCGGCTGAAAGGATCAGAGCCAGGACTTCCGCAACGTTGACGGCAACCCAGATACCGTCGATCCCGAACAACAGCGGCAGGATGAATACGCATCCGAGTTCGAAGACCAGGGTGCGGGTAAAGGATATGACCGCCGAGACCGGACCGTTGTTCAGGGCGGTGAACCAGGCGGAGGCGAACATGTTGAAGCCGCAGATGAGGAAGGATATCATATAGATATGCAGGGCGTAGGTCGTGAGGTCGCGCAGGGCGGGATAATACCCCACGAACAGACGGGAAAGCAGGGGAGCGAGAAGCTCGACCGTGGCGGTGATGACGATGCCGGCCACGGCGACGAGCGCGCAGCTCTTGCGGAGCAGGCTGCGCAGCTCGGCCTTGTCGCCGGCCCCGTACTTGTACGCAATCACTTGCGAGATTCCCATGTTATAACCGATGAACACCGATCCGAAGATGAATCCGACGTACATCAGCACTCCATAGGCGGATACGCCGTTCTCGCCGATGTATTTCATCAGTTGGAGATTGTAGCAGATGCCGACGACGTTGAACGAGATGTTGCCGACGAACTCCGACAGCCCGTTCGACAGCGACTGCCGGATGGCCGGCCAGTCTTCGGGGCTGTCTTTCACGAACCGAAGGGGAGTGGTGTTGCGTCGGGAAGCGAAGTACACCGTCGGGATGGCCCCGCCGACGAGGAACGAGGCGGCTGTGGCCACGGCTGCGCCGGTCAGGCCCCAGCCAAGGCCTGCGACGAACAGTGCGTCCAGCACTATGTTCGTCAGACCGCAGGCGATGCTGGTGACCGTGCCGAGCTCCGGCCGCCCTGCCGTCATACAGAACGGCTGCAGCGCGAGTTGGAGCATATACACCGGCAGGGCGGCTGTGAGTATGCGTCCATAGGTCACGGCGTAGTGCACCATCTCGCCTTCGGCGCCGAGTGCAACCGCCGCAGGCCGCATTACCACGAAGAATATCGCCGATATGACCGCTCCTGCGATGAACGTAAGCCGGATGAGCATCGTGAATGTATGGTTGCCGCGCTCGGTGTCGCCTTCTCCGAAGGTCTTGGACACGAGCGCGCTGCCGCCGGCGCCGACCATCAGCCCCAAGGCTGAGATGATCGCCACCGCCGGCCAGATGATGTTCATCGCCGCGAACGCCGTACTTCCCGCATAGTTCGAAATGAACCATCCGTCCACGATGCTGTACACCGACGTCACCATCAGCATCAACACCATCGGCCACAGCTCCTTCAGTATCCTTCTATATCCGTAATGTCCGTCCATTGCGGCTGCAAAGATAGAACTATTCCGAGAAAACTATAGCAATTTGATCGCTATTGAGGCGCAGGCTTCGGCGTCGGCTAAAGCATGATGATGCCGAGTCAGATCGTAGCCGCAGGCGGCAGCGACAGTCTGCAGCTGATGGTTCGGCAGCATCCTGCCGAAATGCCGCCGCGACGCCGCAAGCGTATCCAGGAACACGTAATCGGGGTAATCCATCTGGTACACCCTGAACACCGCCCGCAGGCACCCTTCATCGAACCGGGCGTTGTGCGCCACCAGCGGCAGCCCGGCAACGGCCGGCGCGATGCGTTCCCACACGCGTGGGAACACCGGCGCGGCCTCAGTGTCCTCCGGACCCAGGCCGTGCACACTCCTGCAAAACCACGAATAATATTCCGGCTCCGGATGTATCAAGCTGTACAGCCTCTCCACCACACGCCCTTCCCTTACAACGACCACCCCGACGCTGCACACGCTCGACGGCCACTCATTCGCCGTCTCGAAATCTATTGCCGCAAAGTCCCTCATCTGCTCCACAAAGATATAAACATATGTTGGCGCGTTTGGTTGAGAAATGGACTTGATTATTGCACCAAGTTATCTGCGAAGAAAGAGGCCATAGCGTCGCGGATGTCGTAGAAACGCTGCGTGAGGATGCCGTCCTTGTCGAGGTGGAGGCGGTGGGCTTTCTCGGGGCAGGGGAAGTGTTCGGCAGGGATGCCGAGTTCCAGGGCTTTGTCGTGGACGGCCTTGGTGCCGTAGGCGCGGCCGGCCAGGCGGATGCCCATCGGGAAGCCCTCCTGGTAGGGGACTACTGGATCCAATTCGGACTGGAAAGAGAGGATGGGGACATTGGCATTCTCAAGGATGTCGAGATCGCGGACGTAACCCCAGAGGTTGCCGATGGCGAGGATGCGGCAGGGCGGGATGGTTGACGGTGAGGTGGAGGAAGAGTCGGCCGGATTGGCAGGGACGGAATCTGAGGCGCCGTAGGCGAGGCCGAGCGCCAGGGCACCGCCCGCGCTCGTGCCGGCGGCGAAGACCCTCTGCGGATCGATCCGCAGGTCTTCGCGCCACAGCAGATACTTCAGCGCTGCGCGGGCGTCGTCAAGCGCGTCCGCTTCCGCTTTGAGGATCCCCTGTCTATTCAGCGGGAATCCGAGCCTGTAATCGATTGATACAGCTACGTATCCGAGCGATGCGAAATGTTTGCACCATTCCGTTTGTCCGGTTTCGTCCTTGCTGCCGATGAGGTAAGCTCCGCCGTGCATCATCAGGAGCAGTGGCCTCGTCATATGCTCGTCGCCTTCCGGAGTATAGATATCCATTTTCAACCCTAGTGGGTGGCGGGGGCCGAGAGGCTTGGTCCAATCTACTGCCGGCGGCAGACCGTGGTCGGGACCTTCCGTCCAGTATCCATCGGTGACACAGTATATGACGTCAGCCTCTACTGAAACGCCGTATACCGGGACGGTATATGGCAGCGCGTCGCCTGCTGTAGCAGCGGCGACTCCCAATAAAGCAGAAGCTATTATTGCGGCCATACTCATCACACCGATAGTTACATTGCAAAATTACTCATTTATTCTCTCCGCTCCAACATTTACCCTCACATCCTTCGACCGCCGGTAGAAGGATAAGGCGTTTTCCTCGCATCCTTCGACTGTAAGTAGAAGGGTACTGTGTTTCCCCAGCATCCTTCGACTGAAAGTAGAAGGATAAGGTGTTTTTCTTGCATCCTTCGACTGCAGGTAGAAGGGTAAAAGGGTAGGAGAGTCCGAGCAGGGTGAGAGGGGATCAGTTGACGTGGATGGAGCGGCGGGACTGGAGGAAGACGGAGATGATGACCAGGCTGATGCCGAACCAGAAGGAAGGACCGACTTCACGGGTCTCGCCGAAGATGATGGCGGCGAAGATGATGCTGTAGACAGGTTCGAGATTGTAGAAGATGTTGACCGTGAAGGCTGAGAGGTGCCGCAGGGCGTGGATCTGCAGAAGGAAGGGAATGATTGTGAAAACCGATCCCAGGACCAGCAGACCCCAGAAGTCCGATTTGGAAGGGACTGCGGGGAGGTCAGGATTGAGATGGACGTAGAAGGGCATGCAGACAGCCAGGAAGATGGCGCAACCGATCAGTTCGTAGAAGAGCATGTTTGCGCTGCTCTGGCCGGTGGATGACGCAACGCGGATGTTGACGATTGAGAATACGGAATAGACCGCAGCGGAAAGCAGACCGAGGGCAATGCCCAGACGGTAGCGTACGTCGAGGCTGAAGATCAGCAGGATACCGGCGATGGCGATGAAGCTGATAAGGAAGTCTTTCCAGGAGAGTTTATGGCGGTTGATGGCCGGGTCGAAAAAGGAGGTGAAGAATGATGAAGTGGCGATGCAGGCGACGCCGATGGAGACGTTGGAGGCTTGGATGCTGGCAAAGAACGCAACCCAGTGGATGCCAAGGAGGACGCCGCAGCCGGCTATCATCATCGCCGCCCGCCATCCCGGGAACAAATCTGGCTGTTTTGTGCTTAAATCGGAGGTGGAATCGCGTTTCAGGCACAAATCGGGGGAATCTGTGCTTGAAATGCCGGGGCGGGGGCGGGAGGCGGTGCGCATGAGGATGAGTACCGCGGCGAGGGTGACGAGCGCGATCATCGAACGGTACCAGACGAGGGGCAGGCCTCCTAAAGAAATGATTCTGCCGAATATTCCCGTCCATCCGGCGAGGAAGACGGCAATATTCAGCAGAATCAGAGTACGTGTCTTAAGCTTCACCCGTTATTTGGTGCGGTAGACAACAATCTTTCCCTTCTCCTTTCCGGGAACAACCTTCATCATGAGAGTATTGGTGATCTCAGTTCCGACACCCATCAGGGTGAGGGTGGCGGTGACGGTAGGCTGCGGGTTGGCCGCATTGGAGATGAGCTCCTTCTCGGTCAGCTGGCCGGCCCAGAGGACGGGACCGTAGGAGTGGTTGAGCACCCAGTTGCCGGGATCTATGTCATCGAAGACATACTCGTCCACGCCGTCCTTCAGCATGAGGATCTTGGTGTCCGCTGCCTGACGGTAGCCGGAGTTGCCGCGGGGACCGTCGCCGCGCTTGGCGATCTGGATCTCAGCGCCGCTTCCGAGGGTGGCGAGGGTGTTCTCCTGATAGGACGGGAGACCGTCGTCGAAGGCTTCGACCTCGAAGTAGTACTCGGGACCGGTGTTCAGGCTGTGCATGTAGAGGGTATTCTTACCGTACACGATATAGCTGTTGTACAGCTTATTGGGCTCGATGCCGTAACGTACGACATAGCCGTCGGCCTCAGGGACGGGCGACCAGAGGAGGTCGGCCTCGCGGCGGTCCTGAGGATTGCGGACGACCTTGACGTCGGCGACCTTGGAGGTCTTCATCTTGTCGGTAGTGCCGAAGATGCGGAGATCCTTGATGCTGAACTTGGCGTTGTCGTAGGTGGCGATGTTGGTCACCTTGACGTAGCGGGCGTTGACGGGCTTTTCGAACTCGTTGTAGTCGTGCTTGAGCTCGAGGTTGTTCTCGGGCTTGCTGATGACCTTGGTCCAGAAGTTACCGTCAGGGGAGACGGAGACTTCGTAGCACTGGTAGCGGGTGTCGGGGCCGGGGACTGCGGGCGCAGCCATAGGCGCGCCGGGGGCGGCTCCGCCGGCCGGGCGCGCAGCCTGCTGCGCTCCGATGTGATCCCAGTTGATCTGGATGGCGTTGATGTTGGCTATGCCGCCGAGGTCGACCATGAAGTACTCGCCGGGATCACCGGTCTCGGCGGCCCAGCAGGTGAGGAAGTCCTCGTCGAGGGCGTTGACCGGAAGATAGTTGCCGGAAGTGGAGGAGACCTCAGTGCGTTTCTTGTAGGAGAGGAGCTTCCATCCGGTGTAGTTGTCGGCGCCACCGACCTTGCGGTCGGCAGGGTAGTACTGAGGATAGTCGCCGTAGCCCGTGTCGGAATACATCACGCCGTCCTTGTCGACGGCGCTCGGGAAGATCGCGAGCTCGGAGCCGCGTCCACCCTCGCCATAATGGGCGGGGATCATGCAGATGGTCCAGAGATTGCCCTTCTTGTCGTGGAAGGTGCTGCCGTGTCCGGCGCCCACCTGGAATCCGCTGGTCTTGAAGGTCAGAGGATTATGCTCGGAATAAGCGAACGGTCCGGTAGGGCTGTCGGAGACGTAGACACCGTGGGAATAGGAGATGAACTCGAGTCCGATGGCGGCATACTGAAGGTAGTACTTGCCATTGTGCTTGGTCATCCAGGGACCCTCGATCCAGGGCAGCTCCTCGGGGTTGTACTCGCGGCGGCCGTTGAAGATGGAGTAGATGACGTCCTCGGGCTTGCGGACCTCGAAACCGTGGTTCTTGATGTCGCTGAAGAACAGCGGCTTCGGAGCGGTCTTCTCCTTGAAGGTCTTGGTGTCGAGCTCTACTACCTGGAACGGCATGATCTGCGACCAGCCGAAGTACAGGTACAGGCGGCCGTCGTCGTCGGCGAAGAGGTTGGCATCGCCGTAGCGGTCGCTGCTGAGCTCTCCGATCTTCTCCCAGACTCCCTTCTTGGGGTCGATGGCCTTATAGACGTTGCGGTTGTTCATCGAGCAGCCGATGAGCTCGCCGTTGAACTCCACGACGGAGACGACACCCGCAGGGTAGTTCGGGGCGTCCACATAGGTCCAGTTCTGGAAATCCTTGGAGTACCAGTAGCCCCTGCGGTGTGATACAAAGAGATAATAGTCGTCCTGGAAGATGAGGACTACGGGCTCGCCGCCGCGTACTCCTCTCTCATGTCCTACAAGGACGTCGAGAGGGTTGGCGAAGGTGTGCCTTGTCTGCGCGTTCACTGAAATGCCGGCAGACAGTGCGCATGCCACTGCAAGCGCGATAAGCAGTCTGTAGTGTTTCATTGGCTATTATGTGAGTGGTTATCCTTTTACAGTGCCTTGAATGCGGCGATGAGCTCGTCGTTGGAGTAAGCGTCGGCGCCGTAGCAGGTCTTGAGGTAATCGATGCCATAGACATAGTCCTGCTCGGTGAACGAGTCGGTAGCTTCCTTGGCGACCACCACGTCATAGCCAAGCTGGAAGGCGTCGGCGGAGGTGTGACGGACACACATGTGGGCGTGGAGGCCGGTCATGATGACGGTGTTGACGCCGAGCTCCTTGAGGAGGATGTCCAGGTCGGTCTGGAAGAAGCCGCTGTAACGGCGTTTGGGTACTACATAGTCCTTGTCGCAAAGGTTAAGTTCGGGGATGACCTCGGCTCCGGGAGTGCCTGCCATGGCGTGCTCACCCCAGATCTCGAGTTCGCGGTCGATCTTCGGCAGATGGCAGTCGTTGCAGAAGATGACGGGGATGCCGGCCTCGCGGGCGGCGTCGAGAAGTCTCGCGGTGGCGGGAACGATGTTGACGGCCCTTTCACAGGTAAGGGCGCCATAGACGAAATCCTGAAGCATGTCGACAACCAGCACTGCAGCGTGATTGAGGACTAAAGGTTTCTTGGTGTTTTCCATTTCTGTTATAATTGAATAATTGGATAAAAAGTACTCTTTGACGTGCTAAGTTAGTGAAAATACTTGTTTGATTTTTCTTTTCATTATATTATTTTTGTGAAAGGCTATTGGAAAACGTTACGGGCATGCTTCAGACGCGCATATATCATTCCCTCCAGTTCGACCTTGCCACGGCGGGATCGGACAGGATCTGCTACCTGCTTATGCCCGAAGCCCCTTCCAAGGAAGAGCTCAAGTGGCTGGACGAGATGTCGGCGCGTTTCGACTGCACGCTCGTCCATGTGTCCGGTTTCGACTGGGACGACTGCTTCTCTCCCTGGCCTTCCGAGGGCCTGAAGAAAGGGGAGTGGTTCAAGGGAAGCGCGGGAATGACGCTGCTTGGCCTGATCACCGATTATTTCCCGTTCCTGGAGGCTCCCCTCAAGATAGCCAATCCCCGGCGCGCCCTTGTCGGCATCTCCCTGTCGGGGCTCTTCGCCGTCTGGGCGGCGCACAAGTCGGACGCTTTCTCCGAAGTCGCGTCCGTCTCTGGTTCGCTCTGGTACGACGGCTTCCCGGAGTGGGTTGCCAAGCATAAGGTATCCTCTTCGGTACAGAAAGTTTATCTCTCGCTCGGAGAGCGCGAGAAAAATACCATGAACGCCCGTGTGGCGAAGGTGGAGGATGCCACCCGCGAGGTGGCCGAGACCATCGCCGCGCAGCAGATCCCCGTGGTGTTCGAGCTCAATCCCGGCACGCATTTCTCCGCGCCGCTGCCGCGGCTGGAGAAAGCACTGGCCGCTATCCTCTCCGAGGCCTGATCATTTTAAGGTATTGCGTTCCCAGAAGCATCCGTTGCTGAAGCCCTGGATGCGCTTGTCCGTGTCCGCCATCTCCAGCCTTTTGGCTGCAAGCAGGCAATAGTCGCGGTCGATCTCGACCCCTACGTAGCGGCGTCCGAGTTTCTTCGCCGTCACGCAGGCGGAGCCGCTGCCGGCGAAGGGGTCGAAGACGATGCCGCCCTCCGGGCAGGATGCGAGGATGAGCTTCGCCATCAGCTTCTCGGGCTTCTGCGCCGGATGTTCGGTATTCTCCGGCATGGACCAGAACGGGACGCTGATATCGTCCCAGAAATTGGAGGGATGCGTAAGGCGGAACTTTCCTTCGGCAGTGTCCTCCCAATCCTTCGGCCTTCCGGCCTCACGGTAGGGAGCGAGGACGCGCCGCTTGAGCTTCACGGCATCCACATTGAAATAATAGTTCCGGGGGTCCTTGACTCCGAACCATATGTCCTCCATCGCATTCTTCCAGTTGGAAGCCGCGCCGCGGCCCTTCTCCCTCTGCCAGGTGATGCGGTTCATCACGGTAAGTTCCTCCTCCATTACGCGTTGGAGGGAAGAGGAGCATTTCCAGTCGCCGCAAAGATACAGGGAGCCTCCTGGCTTGAGTTTGGCGCAGACACCGTGGAACCAGGTCCTGAGGTAGTCTTCATACTCCTGCTCGGGCATCGCGGAGAAACGGTTGGACCGGAAGGTCTTGTTGAGATTGTAAGGCGGATCGACTATAGCCAGGTCGGCGAATGCGTCCGGAAGCATGTCGAGGACTTCGACGATGTCTCCGTTGATGATCGCGTCGGCGAACGAGAGGGTATCGGACAAGTCCCCGGGAGCAAGGATGCCCGTCCCGAGACGGACGGTATCCGCCTTGGAAATCCTTATAGTCTTGTTCCTTTCCGAGCTCATCTGAAGTTCCGGATCATGTAAATGCTTCGACCGTCACAAATTTAGAAAAACTTTCTTATCTTCGTCGCGAAGACAGTAGAAAGTACTGCGGAGTTAAAACGATTGATTTGAATAATTCAAATTTGGTTTTCTGTCTAAACAAAAGTGAATCAATGCTATAACTTCTTTGTTGATTCCATTGTTAATAACTTTTAAAAGTATTTTTCATAATATGCACAAAACCTTCCTAATTTTGTACGGAAGGGACGTGTGCGAGGGTGTACAGATTGTCGGAAGGCAGTCTGTTTCCTTTCGGCCCCGGCCGTTGCACCTCCGTCCGCACCAACCACATCAACCAAGGTTAAAACATAAGAAAAATACCACACAATGGAAGTCCGTAAAACCAATGGCTCCTACGAGGAGTTCGACCGGGAAAAACTGATGAACGGCATCCGCCTGGCCTATGTCACCACAGGCCAGCCCTGCCCCGAAGACGTAGTCGTCTCAATCGTTGACAACCTCTACACCTACGACAAGATCTCCAGCCAGGAGATCCGCCGCCAGGTCGTCGAGTCTCTCATGTCCATCAACAAGAAGGTGGCCCTCGAGTATATCGAGACCTTCGACAGGGGCATGGACCTTCGCAAGAAGAACGACTTCATCAAGGACTACATCAAGGCTTCCAACGCCGCCACGGGCTCCAAGTTCGACTCCAACGCGAACATCACCCACAAGAACATCGTCACCCTCGGCAACGAACTCTACAAGGAGAACAACATCAAGCAGAACCGCTACATCATGCAGGACAAGATCAAGTCCCTGTACGGACGCAACCTTGCCCAGCAGTACATCGCCGACCTCGAGTCCCACGTGCTCTACAAGCACGACGAGAGCGGCACTCCCGGCTACCCTTATTGCGTGGCCATCACGATGTATCCTTTCTTGATCTCCGGCCTTCGCGAGCTCGGCGGCGTCTCCATCGCCCCGACCGACCTCAAGTCCTTCTGCGGCGAGTTCATCAACCTCGTATATTCCGTCTCGTCCCAGTTCATGGGCGCGGTCGCGACTCCCGAGTTCCTGATGTACCTGGACTATTTCATCCGCAAGGACTACGGCGACGACTATATCCACAGGCTCGACGACGTGGTGGAGAACAATACCAAACAGCGCACCCTCCTCAAGGTCATCGACAATTGCTTCCAGCAGGTCGTCCACTCCATGAACATGCCCGCCGGCAACCGCGGCTACCAGACCGTGTTCTGGAACATCGGATATTTCGACAAACCTTATTTCGACGGCGTGTTCGGCGACTTCCGTTTCCCTGACGGCACCGCTCCGATCTGGGAGACCCTCTCCTGGCTCCAGAAGCATTTCATGCAGTGGTTCAACGAGGAGCGCAACCACTACATCCTCACCTTCCCCGTGGAGACCATGGCCCTGCTTACCGACGGCGGCGACGACTACGCCGACAAGGAGTACGCCGACTTCACGGCCGAGATGTGGGCCAAGGGCCACAGCTTCTTCTGCTACATCTCCAATAGCCCCGACAGCCTTTCGAGCTGCTGCCGCCTCCGCAACGAGATCCAGAAGGACGACGGACACAACCACACCACGCACCAGTATTCCATGGGTACGGCTTCCGTCGCCACCGGTTCCAAGTCCGTGATGACCATCAACCTCAACCGCCTGATCCAGGACGCCGCCCGCAAGTATTTCAAGCAGGAGGAGAACGAAGCCATCGCTCCCGGAGTCGCGCTCAGGAAGGACCAGTACGACAAGGATCTGATGTACGCCTATATCCGCGAGGCCGTCACCGAGGAGACCGTCCGTGTCCACAAGTACCAGACCGCCTTCAACGAGATCATCAAGGACTTCCTCAAGGCCGACATGCTGGACGTCTACCGCGCTGGATTCATCGACATGCGCAAGCAGTACCTTACCGTCGGCGTCAACGGCCTGACCGACGCCGCCGAGTTCCTCGGACTGGAGGTTTCGCCCAATGCGGATTACAAGGAGTTCGTCAACACCCTGCTCGAGACCATCAACGTCTGCAACAGCAAGGACCGTACGAAGGACTGCATGTTCAACACCGAGTTCGTCCCCGGAGAGAACCTTTCCGGCAAGAACTACAAGTGGGACAAGAAGGACGGCTACTTCGTATCGCCCAAGCACAACATGTACAGCTCCTACTTCTACAATCCCGAGGACGAGAGCCTGTCCATGATCGACAAGTTCAAGCTGCACGGAGAGGACTTCGTCAAGTACCTCGACGGAGGCTCCGCCCTGCACATGAACATCGCCGAGCATCTCAGCAAGGACCAGTACCGCAGGCTGCTCAACACCGCCGCTCACTACGGAACCAATTACTTCACCTTCAACTGCCGCAATACCGTCTGCAACGACTGCGGATACATCAGCAAGGATACGCTCAGCGTCTGTCCCAAGTGCGGCAGCACGAATCTCGACTATCTTACCCGCGTCATCGGTTATCTCAAGAGGATCTCGTCGTTCAGCGAGATGCGTCAGGAAGAGGCACACCAGCGCTTCTACATCGAGAGATGATCAAGTACGTCCCGGAAATGACCTCCATAGTATTGGAGGAGATACCCGACCGCGTTACCCTGGCAGTTGACATCTCCAACTGCCGGGGCAATTGCGTGGATTGCCATTCTCCTTTCCTCAAGGAGGACATCGGCGAGGAGCTTACGCCCGAGATCATCTCCCAGCTGGTCTCGGACAATTTCGGCATTGACTGTTTCCTTTTCCTCGGAGAAGGGAGGGATCCGGAGCGACTGCTGGAGCTCGCGGCCCATGTACGTGCCTTGGGACTTGTCCCGGCCCTGTATAGCGGACGCCGCGAGGTCGACGGCCCCTACTGGGAGGCCTTCGACTATGTCAAGATCGGACCGTACATTCCTGAAAACGGGCCGTTGAACAATCCCGAGACGAACCAGCGGCTGTACCGCGTCCTCGGCGCCGACGAACCAGCCCCCGAAGGGTCCGAGTTCCGTATGCGCGCCTCCGGCCGCCGCTTCATAGACATTACACCACGCTTCTGGCATCGAGGCCTTGAATCACAGCGACAGGACCAGTGAAAAAAGTTGCGAGATATTTTGGTTTTTAAAAATTTTTTCTAACTTTGTGTTCAGTTGGTTAGATAAAGATATGTCAAATGGTTTCCAGAAAAAGCAGAAGCGCTCCCAGGCCCAGTCCTGGCAGGGCGTCTGTTGTCGTATCCACCCGGTTGGATAGCGAACCATTTGCAGCAGAATACTTGTAAAAGCATATTATCCGGTTCTTCCAGCACGAAGAATCGGTTTTTTAATTTAAGATCAATATGGAAAGCAACAGACTGGACTTGGTCAGGTCTTCCTTCGAGAGGAAAGCGCTTCCCGTAGAAGTCCCCGAGGAGAAGATCTCGGAGTACTACGGAGAGCTCGTCTTCGACCGCCCGAAAATGCGCAAGTATCTCAAGCCCGACGTGCTTAAGGCCCTCCTCGACTGCATCGACAACAGCAAGCCCCTCGACAGGGAGACTGCCGACGGCGTCGCCCGCGGCATGAAGGAGTGGGCGTTGGACCACCACGTCACGCATGTGACGCACTGGTTCCAGCCCCTCACGGAAGGCACTGCCGAGAAGCATGATTCCTTGATTGAATACGACGGTCACGGCGGCGTGATCGAGCAGTTCGACGGCAAGTCCCTCGCCCAGCAGGAGCCGGACGCCTCTTCATTCCCCAGCGGCGGCATCCGTGCCACCTTCGAGGCCCGCGGCTACACCGCTTGGGACCCCACCTCTCCGGTCTTCATACAGGACGATACCCTTTGTATCCCGACTGTATTCATTTCATATACGGGAGAGGCCCTGGATTACAAGACTCCGCTTAAGAAGGCGCTCAAGGCCGTTACCGACGCGGCTCTTCCCATCTGCCGGATGTTCGATCCCGAGGTCAAAAAAGTGTTCTGTTACTTAGGATGGGAGCAGGAGTATTTCCTCGTCGACGAGTCGCTCTATGCCGCCCGACCCGACCTGATGATCACCGGCCGCACCCTGATGGGGCACATGTCCTCCAAGAACCAGCAGCTCGACGACCACTATTTCGGCGCCATCCCTTCGCGCGTGGCCGCGTTCATGCGGGAGCTCGAGATAGCCGGACACCGGCTGGGCATTCCGCTCAAGACGCGGCACAACGAAGTCGCGCCCAATCAATTCGAGTTGGCTCCAATCTTTGGCGAATGCAACCTTTCCAACGACCAGAACCAGATGGTAATGAACCTGATGAACTCCATCGCCCGCAGGCATGGGTTCGTGGTGCTGCTGCACGAGAAGCCTTTCGAGGGCATCAACGGCTCCGGAAAGCACAACAACTGGTCGCTCGGGACTGACACTGGTGTTCCACTCCTTGCTCCCGGCAAAGACGCTATGGGCAATCTCCAGTTCGTCACTTTCTTCGTAAACGTCCTTGCGGCCGTCCAGAGGCATAACGCCCTGCTCAAGGCCAGCATCGCCAGCGCCACCAATGCGCACCGCCTTGGAGCCAACGAGGCCCCTCCGGCAATCGTATCCGCATTCCTCGGCCGCACTATGACCGGGGTACTCCGCAAGCTGCTCGACCTTCCCTCCGACACTCCCATCGAGATCGCAGGAAAGAAAGGCAGGGGAGTGGGCCTCATCGAGATTCCCGAGATCTTCGTGGACAATACCGACCGCAACCGCACCTCGCCTTTCGCTTTCACCGGCAACCGCTTCGAGTTCCGGGCAGTCGGCTCTTCGGCCAACTGCGGCGAGGCCATGGCCACTCTCAATGCGGCCGTGGCGCAGCAGCTGACGGCTTTCAAACTTGATGTGGACAAGGCTGTCGCCGAGGGTAAGACAATGGAAGTGGCTATAATGGACACCCTCAAGCCCATCATCGCTTCCATACTCGACGTCGTCTGCTTCGACGGCAACGGATACAGCGACGAGTGGAAGAAGGAAGCGGAACGCCGCGGACTCGACGTCGAGACCAAGGTCCCTGACATGATCAAGGCCTATCTCCGTCCGGAGGCCGTCTCGCTGTTCGCCGAAACGGGCGTATTCACAGAAAAGGAGATCGCCGCCCGCTGCGACGTCAAGTGGGAGACTTACTGCAAGAAGGTTCAGATAGAGTCCAGGGTGATGGCGCGCATGGCGGCCAACCATATCGTTCCTACGGCCATCGAGTACAAAACACACCTTCTCAAGGAGCTCTCCCTGACCAAGGAGGTGTTCGGACGCCTCGAAGGCTGCGATACCGAGCGCAATCTCGTGATGGAGATGTCCGCCCTCATCGAGGAGATCCGCACGCGTGTGGATGTCATGCACAAGGCCCGCAAGGCCGCGAATGCCATCGAGGATTCGTATGAGCGTGCTTCGGCCTACCGCGACATCGCGGAAAGCCTGAACAGCCTGCGCAAGCCCATCGACCGCCTCGAGGAGATCGTGGACAACAGGCTCTGGCCACTGCCCAAGTATCGTGAATTGCTGTTCATAAGTTAGTCAATATAAAACGCCCTTAAACAGAAAGACAATGGAAAAGATCAAAGTTGCGATTGTCGGTTACGGCAATATCGGCAAGTACTCGCTCGAGGCGGTCGAGGCCGCCCCGGACATGGAGTGCGTCGGCGTCGTCCGCAGGAGCGGATCCGCCGAAGGCTTCCCCGAGCTTGCCTCCTATAAGGTGGTTTCCGATATAAGGGAACTCGGCCACGTGGACGTCGCCATCCTGGCGACTCCTTCCCGCAAAGTCAAGGAGAATGCGGAGAAATACCTTGCAATGGGTATCAACACTGTCGACAGTTTCGACATCCACACTGACATCTGCGCGCTCCGCGCGGCGCTCGGCCCCCTGGCCGAGGCCAACGGCGCGGTCAGCGTCATCTCCGCCGGATGGGATCCGGGCTCCGACTCCGTAGTCCGTGCCCTGCTCCAGGGCCTCGCCCCGAAGGGAGTCACCTACACTAATTTCGGTCCCGGCCGCTCGATGGGCCATTCCGTCGCGGTCAAGGCTATCGAGGGTGTCAAGGACGCGCTCAGCGTCACCATCCCCATCGGTACCGGCCTGCACCGCCGCATGGTGTATGTCGAGCTGGAGGACGGCGTAGATTTCAAGAAGGTCGAGGCCGCCATCAAGGCCGATCCCTATTTCGTCCATGACGAGACTCACGTCCAGCAGGTCGGCTGTGTCGATGACCTGAACGATGTCGGCCACGGTGTCAACCTTGTCCGCAAGGGCGTCTCCGGCCAGACCCACAACCAGCATTTCGAGTTCGACATGAGCATCAACAATCCCGCCCTTACGGGCCAGGTGCTCGTGATGGCGGCACGCGCCGCCCTGCGCCAGCGTCCGGGATGCTATACCATGATCGAGATCCCCGTGATAGATTATCTCGCAGGAGACCGTGAAACCCTCGTGCGTCAGCTTGTATAACAGTTAGTAGTGTAACCATATTAATAAAACGAATTATGACTAAGTTTGCAGAAAAGTATGTTCAGTCCTTCATGACCGAACTCATCGCCAAGAACCCGGGCGAAACCGAGTTCCACCAGGCTGTCAAGGAAGTCCTGACCAGCGTCGTTCCCGTCCTCGAAGCCTATCCCCATCTCCTGGACAACAAGATCATGGAGCGCATCGTAGAACCCGAGCGCGTCATCATGTTCCGTGTTCCCTGGACTGACGACAAAGGCGAGATCCACATCAACCGCGGTTTCCGCGTGCAGATGAACAGCGCTCTCGGCCCCTACAAGGGCGGTATCCGCTTCCACGCCAGCGTCAACCTCAGCATCATGAAGTTCCTCGCTTTCGAGCAGACCTTCAAGAACAGCCTCACCACCCTTCCCATGGGCGGCGGCAAGGGCGGTTCCGACTTCAACCCGCGCGGAAAGTCCGATGCTGAAGTCATGCGTTTCTGCCAGAGCTTCATGACCGAGCTCCAGCGCCACATCGGCCAGGATACCGACGTTCCTGCCGGCGACATCGGTGTCGGCGGCCGTGAGATCGGCTTCCTCTTCGGCCAGTACAAGCGCCTCCGCGACGAGTTCACCGGAACTCTGACCGGCAAGGGCCTTGCCTGGGGCGGCAGCCTGCTGCGTCCCGAGGCCACCGGTTACGGTGCATGCTACTTCGCCCAGGAGATGCTCGCCATCCGCGGCGAGACCTTCGAAGGCAAGACCGTCGTCGTCTCCGGCGCCGGCAACGTCGCACAGCATGCCGCCGAGAAGGCCATGCGTCTCGGCGCCAAGGTCGTCACCCTCTCCGACTCCGACGGTTTCATCTATGATCCGGATGGATTCAACGAGGAGAAGATTGCCTATGTCAAGCACCTCAAGAACGCCCTTCGCGGACGTATCAAGGAGTATGTCAAGCAGTATCCCAACGCCCAGTATACCGGCGATGGCGCAAAGCCCTGGGGCATCAAGTGCGACATCGCCATGCCTTGCGCCACCCAGAACGAGCTCAACGGCGAGGCCGCCAAGACCCTTCTTGCCAACGGCTGCTTCTGCGTGACCGAGGGTGCCAATATGCCCAGCACTCCCGAGGCCATCGAGGCTTTCCAGGCTGCGAAGATCCTCTATTCTCCCGGAAAGGCCTCCAATGCCGGCGGCGTAGCCACCTCCGGACTTGAGATGACCCAGAATTCCATCCGCCAGAAGTGGACGGCCGAGGAGGTCGACGCCCAGCTTCACAGGATCATGTCCGACATCCACGCCGCCTGTCTGAAGTACGGCACCGAGGAGGACGGATACATCAACTATGTGAAGGGCGCCAACATCGCCGGCTTCATCAAGGTCGCCAACGCAATGGTCGACCAGGGACTTGTATAAAAAGATTAAATGAAGAACAGCACGACATTGATGTCGAGGCGTATCCGCAGCATCCTGCTGATATGCAACAGCTACGACAGCTTCTCCCTCGAGGAGGATGGCCGTATCGAAACGCAGATCGCGCAGGAGTACGCGGAACTGGGCCTCAGCAACCCGCCGCAGATACGACGGGTGGAGACCACTGCCGAAGCGCTCAACCTATTCGAGGGGGGAGAGCGCTTCGACCTTGTGGTCACCATGTATTACGTCGGGGAGATCAGCGTTTTCGATTTTTCCGAAAAAGCGAAAGGTTACGATCCGGATATGCCGATCGTGCTCCTATCGTCGTTCTCGAGGGAGGTTTACCGCAAGATCGAGGCCTTCGGGCGTTCCAGCATCGACTATGTCTTCTGCTGGAACAACTCCACGGACCTGATCATCGCGATCATCAAGCTCCTCGAGGACCAGATCAATGCCGAGGACGACATGCTCGGCGGAGGCGTGCAGGGCATCCTGCTCGTGGAGGACTCGATAAGGTATTACTCGACGTATCTCCCGGCGCTGTACCGAATGGTGCTGCAGCAGAACAAGGAATCCATCAAGGATACCCTGAACGAGCAGCAGCAGGTCGCGCGCAAGCGCGCCAGGCCCAAGATCCTCATGGCCACCAACTACGACGACGCTGTCGCGCTGTATCAGAAGTATAAATCCAATCTGCTCGGCGTCATCACCGACGTCGGTTTCGTCATCCACAAGGGTGACAAGCCCTCGGAGGAGAAGATCGACGCCGGAGTGGATCTCTGCAAGCTCATCCATGCGGACAACTCCCGCATGCCCATCCTCATGCAGTCCTCCCAGGAGAGCATGAGGTCCGTGGCTGCGGGCCTCGGCGTGGGATTCATCCGCAAGTCCTCCAAGATGCTCCTCGCCGAGCTGGAGGAGTACATCGAACGCGAGTTCGGCTTCGGAGATTTCGTCGCCGTCGATCCTTCGACGGGCATCGAGATAGGACGAGCCAGGAACCTTTACGAGTTCGAGAACCTCCTTGCCGTCATCCCCCCGACAGTGTTCAAGGCCCTCGCGGATAAGAACTATCTCTCCAAGTGGCTCTATTCCAGAGGTATATTCAAGCTCGGAAGGGCGCTAAATCCCATCCGTTCCGAAGACTATGCCGACATCGAATCGCACCGCCGCTACGACCTCAAGATCGTCCACGACTACCGCATTTCGCAGGCTTTGGGTGTCGTGGCTGCGTTCGATCCCCAGACCTTCAACGACACCATCTGGTTCTCGCGTTTGGGAACAGGTTCCATCGGCGGCAAGGCGCGCGGCCTCGCTTTCCTGAACAACATACTTCAGAAATACAATCTCTATGACCAGTGGGAGGACGTCCACGTGATAGTACCCCGCACGCTGGTCATCACGACCGATTGGTTCGACCGCTTCATCTCGGAGAACGGACTTAAATACGTCATCGATTCGGATATGAGCGACGAGGACCTCCTTTCGGAGTTTGTCTCGTCGAACCTTCCGAAGGAGCTGATGGATTCGCTCAAGACCTTCATCAAGGTGGTCCGGCGTCCTTTGGCAGTCCGCTCGTCCTCTCGTCTAGAGGATTCCTACCACCAGCCTTTCGCGGGCGTGTATTCGACGTATATGCTTCCGTGGGCCGAGCATAGCACCCAGCAGCTCCGCCTGCTCTCGAAGGCCATAAAGAGCGTTTACGCGAGCGTTTTCTTCTCGGCGGCCAAGAGCTACGTCGTTTCCTCCGGCAATGTCATTTCGGAGGAGAAGATGGCCATCGTCATCCAGGAAGTGTGCGGAAGCGAGGATCACGGCTATTTCTTCCCGACGTTGTCGGGAGTGGCGCGTTCCATCAACTTCTATCCCGTCGGGCACGAGACGGCCGAGGACGGCATCGTCAAGATCGCCTACGGCCTCGGCAAGGCCGTCGTGGACGGCGAGCAGGTGCTGCGCTTCTCTCCGAAGTATCCCAAGCATGCGCTGCAGCTTTCCACGCCGGAGCTTGTGATGACCGACACGCAGAAGTCCATGCTGGCTCTAAGCATGCAGCCGGAGCGCTTCAGGACATCCGTCGATGATGCGGTGAACCTCGAACGGCTTAGCATAGTGGACTGCTACAAGTTCAGATCCTTCCCAAAGGTCGTCTCGACCTGGGACTATGGCAATATGCGCATGATCGATTCCGCATTCCCGGAGGGACCGAAATACATCACCTTCGCCCAGATGCTGAAGTACAATACGGCGCCCGTCGCGGACATCGTGGACCGTCTGCTGCAGATTGCGAAAGAAGAGATGAAATGCAATGTCGAGATCGAGTTCGCGGCCGATTTCGAGCCTGACGGACGGTTGTTGTTCAACGTCCTCCAGGTTCGTCCGATCTCCGTCGACACCCGCTTTGCGGATGTCAACTGGGACAAGATCGACACGGACGGAGCTTTCCTGACCTCTGGATGCGCCCTCGGCACCGGATGGGTGGAAGGCGTCTCCGATGTCGTTTATTTGAAGAAGGATGCGTGGAATGTCCTTAAGACGCACGATATGGCCAACGAGGTGTGCGCGGTCAACGCCAAGATGCTCGAAGAGGGGAGGGGTTACATCCTTATCGGCTTCGGGCGCTGGGGCACGAGCCAGCCCTCGCTGGGCGTGCCGGTGCGGTGGAGCGACATTTCCGAGGCGAAAGCCATCGTGGAATGTTCGCTGCCCGACTTCCAGATCGATCCCAGCCAGGGAACGCATTTCTTCCAGAATCTTACCTCTTTCAATGTAGGATACATCAACGTCAATCCTTTCGCCCATTCCGAGGACAGTCTGGACTTCAGCGTGCTTGACGCTCTCCCTGCGGTCTCCGAGACCGCTTATCTGCGTCATGTTCGCTTCCCGTCCGACCTCCAGGTCTGCATAGATGGAAAGACGAACAGGGCAATGATCAAATGCAAAGGATAATCATTCTCGACTTTGGCTCGCAGACCACTCAGCTTATAGGCCGGAGAGTCCGCGAGATGAATACTTTCTGCGAAATACTGCCGTATGACCGGTATCCGGAAGATGACGGCGACGTCATCGGCGTCATCCTCAGCGGCTCACCGCTGAGCGTGTATGCCGATGACGCAGCACGTCCTTCGCTCGGCGCATTCCTCGGCCGCAAGCCCGTGCTGGGCATATGCTATGGCGCCCAGCTGCTGAGCTTCAGCCAGGGCGGCCGCGTGGAGCCCGTGGGCTCGCGCGAGTACGGCCGCGCCGAGCTGTCGTTCATCGACGCTTCCTGCCCCCTTTTCAATGGCATCGAGGCACCCTCGCAGGTGTGGATGAGCCACGGTGACACCATTACCGCCCTGCCGGAAGGTTACCGTGTGACGGCGTCCACGGACAGCGTGGAGTTCGCCGGTTTCCAGAGCACCTCCGACCCCGTATGGGGCGTGCAGTTCCATCCCGAAGTGATGCATACGCTACAGGGCGCCCGGCTGCTTGAGAACTTCGTTGTCGGGATCTGCGGCAGCCGCCGCGAATGGACTCCCGACTCGTTCGTCGAGAGCTCCGTGCAGGAACTGCGCGCGATGCTCGGCGAGGACAAGGTAGTCCTCGGCCTGAGCGGCGGCGTGGACTCGTCCGTGGCCGCCGTGCTCCTGCATCGCGCCATCGGCGACAGGCTCAACTGCATCTTCGTCAACCACGGATTGCTTCGCAAGAATGAGTTCGAGGATGTCCTGAAGGACTATGAAGGACTCGGACTCAATGTGAAGGGCGTGGACGCCTCGAAAGAATTCATGGAGGCCCTCGCCGGCGAGTCCGATCCCGAGCGCAAGCGCAAGATCATCGGCGGAAAGTTCGTCGAAGTGTTCAATGCGCAGGCTTCCAGGATAGAAGGGGCCCGATGGCTTGCCCAGGGCACCATCTACCCGGACAGGATAGAGAGCAGCAACATCACCGGCAAGGTCATCAAGAGCCACCACAATGTCGGCGGACTGCCCAAGGAGATGAAACTCCAGCTCTGTGAACCGCTCAAATGGCTATTCAAGGATGAAGTCCGTGCGGTCGGCCTCAGTCTCGGTATGCCCCGGCACATGGTGTACAGGCATCCTTTCCCCGGACCGGGACTTGCCGTGCGCATCCTGGAAGACATCACTCCGGAGAAAGTCCGCGTCCTTCAGGACGTAGACGACATATTCATGCGAGGCCTGCGCGAATACGGTCTTTATGACCGTATCTGGCAGGCAGGCGCCATCCTCCTTCCCGTCCGTACGGTCGGCGTTATGGGGGATGAGCGCACGTACGACCGCGCGGTCGTCCTGCGTGCGGTGACCAGCACCGACGCCATGACGGCCGACTGGGCAGAGCTGCCGACGGATTTCCTGCGTGCGGTCAGCAACGACATCATCAACAATGTTAAAGGTGTGAACCGTGTGTGTTACGACATCTCGTCCAAGCCGCCGGCAACCATAGAATGGGAATAAAATATGTGTGGTATAGTAGGATACATCGGTGACAGGCAGGCCTGTCCGGTTCTGGTCAAGGGACTCAGACGCTTGGAATACAGAGGCTATGACAGCGCGGGAGTCGCGCTGGTGGCTGATGACGGATCCCTGAACGTTTTCAAATGCAAAGGAAAGATCGACGATCTGGAGCATTTCCTTGCCGACAAGGAAACCGTCGGTACGATAGGCATAGCGCATACCCGCTGGGCTACCCACGGAGAACCGAATGACACCAATGCGCATCCGCATTTCTCCGCGGACGGGCGGATCGCGATGATCCACAACGGCATCATAGAGAATTACCGGGTACTGAAGGATGCGCTCTCCGCAGCGGGAGTCGTATTCAGGAGCGAAACCGATTCGGAGGTGCTTGTCAACCTTATCGAGTATGTGCGCGATACGGAGCATTGCAGCCTCGAAGAGGCAGTACGCCTCGCTCTCAAGAAGGTAGTCGGCGCCTATGCCATCGCCGTGGTGGAGAAGGGAAACCGGGACAAGATCATTGCCGCCCGCCAGAGCAGTCCTATGGCCATCGGAGTAGGGAAGGGAGAGTATTTCATCAGCTCGGATGCATCCTCCATAGTGGAATACACCCACGAAATAGTCTATGTCGAGGATGGTGAAATCGCTGTCATCGAAAGGGGCAAGCCCTTGCAGCTGGTGACTTTGGAGAATCGCGAAGCTGACGTGAAGGTCACTACCCTGGACATTTCCATTTCCGACCTTGAGAAGGGCGGGTATCCCACCTTCATGCTCAAGGAGATCAACGAGCAGCCGCGCACCATCGTCGATTGCATTCGCGGACGCGTCAATGCCGACAGCGGCCGCGTGATTCTCTCCGGCGTCAGGGACAATATCGAACGTTGGCTTGCCGCGCGGCGCGTGATTTTCGTCGCCTGCGGCACGTCCTGGCACGCGTCGCTCATAGGCAAGCAGCTGTTCGAGAACATCTGCCGCATCCCCGCTGAAGTCGAGTACGCATCGGAGTTCCGCTACCGTAATCCCGTTCTGTTCTCTGACGACATCGTCATCGCCGTGTCGCAGTCCGGCGAGACCGCCGATACGCTCGCGGCCATCACGCTTGCGCGCAAGGCCGGAGCCTTCGTTTACGGTATATGCAACGTCATCGGATCGAGCATTGCAAGGGCGACGGACAGCGGCACGTACGTGCACGTCGGTCCGGAGATCGGCGTAGCTTCCACCAAGGCTTTCACCGGCCAGGTTACCGTGATGGCCATGATGGCTCTTGCCATCGCCGAGAAGAAAGGAACCGTCGGAGGAGAGTACTATGACGAGGTGGCGCGCGGTCTGCTTGCGCTGCCCGAAAAGATCAAGGAAACCCTTGACGTGAGCACGCAGGTCGCAGACCTGGCTAAGATTTTCACTTACGCCCATAATTTCATATATCTAGGCAGAGGGTACAATTATCCCACTGCACTTGAAGGAGCACTTAAACTGAAGGAGATCAGCTATATCCACGCCGAAGGGTACCCGGCCGCCGAGATGAAGCACGGCCCCATCGCGCTGATCGATGCTGAGATGCCTACCGTTGCCATAGTCACTCCGGATACGACATATGAAAAGACTCTGAGCAATATCGAGGAGGTCAAGGCGAGAGGAGGGAAAGTGATCGCCGTAATGGCGAAGGGCGACGAGACCGTCCGCAAGATTGTGGACTATGTCATAGAAGTCCCGGCAGTTACGGACTGTCTGATGCCTATAATCGTGTCGGTGCCGCTTCAGCTCCTGGCGTACTATATAGCCGTTTACAAGGGTCGGAACGTCGACCAGCCGCGCAACCTCGCCAAGTCGGTCACCGTTGAATAAAAGAAAAACGCAGATTCCTTGGAACCTGCGTTTTATTATGATTAAGCCAGGACTGCGTCGGCGAGACTTTCCAGAGCGGGAATATCCGCTTCTTTCATCCGGCTGCGGATCGTTACCACCTGCTCTACGAGGTCGATGTTTTTCATCGTTCCTACCATTTCCTTCATTACGCGGGCAGCCGAAGGGGCCCAGGAGCCGTTCTCGACAATCGCTATCCTGCGATTGGAGTATCCCTTTATCTGAAGCCTATGAAGGAATTCATACATAGGTGTAAACAGGCCGGCATCATATGATGAAGCAGCGAGAATCAACGTGGGGTAGCGGAAGGCGTCTTCGACATTTTCCGCGACATCGGAGCGGCAAAGGTCGCTCAGAACGACTTTCTTCGCGCCCTTTGCGCGGAGGATGTCCGCAAGCTTTTCCGCTGCCTTGAGGGTACCGCCGTGGATGGAGGCGCAGGCGATGAAGATTCCTTCGCTCTCGGGGGCATAACGGCTCCAAGTGTCGTATAAACTGATATAGTCGCCGAGATTGTCCTCCAGCACTGGACCGTGAAGGGGGCGGATGGTTTTGACCGGAAGCGGGGAGAGCTTCTTCAGCAAGGCCTGTACCTGAGCGCCGTATTTTCCTACGATGTTGAAGTAGTAACGGCGGCCTTCGCAAGTCCAATCGTCATCGTCCCGGCCGTAGAAACCGCACTTGGACAGCGCGCCGAATTTGCCGAAGGCGTCGGCGCTGTAGAGCGCGCCGTCCTTGGCGTCAAACGACACCATGACTTCCGGCCAGTGAACCATGGGCGCGGCGAAGAACTGCAGGCTGTGCGAGCCGAGTTCGATGACGTCGCCTTCCTTGACGGCCAGCGTGCGGCCGGTCAGGTCGAGGCCTTCGAAGAACTGGCCAAGCATCTGGATGGCCTTGGCACTGGCGACAAGGGTGACCTCCGGAAAAGTCTCGAGCACCCAGGAGATGAGGGCGGAATGGTCCGGTTCCATGTGATGCACGACCAGATAGTCGGGCTTGCGCCCTCCAAGGGCCTCAGAGAGATTGGTCTTCCATTCCTCGCCCTTGCGGGCGTCTGCGGTATCCATAATGGCTACCTTGCCGTCCAGGATGACATAGGAGTTGTAGGACATCCCTTCCGGGACAATATACTGGCTTTCAAACAGATCGATGTCGAGGTCATCGACCCCGATATATTTGACCGTGCTGTTCAGGGAAACTGTCATGATATGGTGGTTATTTTTGATTGACAAATATAGCAAACTGTTTTGAGAAATAGAGCGGGATAACTATATTTGTAGGTAGCGGGCGCTGGCCTGCGACAGCACATTTACCAATAACCATCAATCCTTATCGACATGTCAAAGTACGTTTGTGACGTTTGCGGCTGGGAGTACGATCCCGAGACCGGATATCCTGAGGCTGGCATCGCTCCCGGAACCCCGTGGGAGGATGTCCCCGCCGATTTCGTCTGCCCCGTGTGCGGAGTCTCCAAGGACGAGTTCTCCGAGGCATAGATTACACCGGTCTGAACGGCAATGAAACTTTTATCCAGCCCCGCCTTTTACGGCGGGGCTTTGTCGGTTACTCCAGGGAAGAAACGCCGAGAGGTGTCCGGCTGGTATAAGCCTGACCGGTGAATGTCGCTATGTTGACGCCGTCCTGGTTTCGGATGATGACTTCTACGACGGGCACCTTGTGGTGATCGCTGAGAAAGCGCCCCTCTGCAGTGAGGACGTCACCCTTATGGGCCGAGACATGGTAATAGATCGTGGAACTGATGGCGAAGGTAAGGTTGTCGCACTGATTGACCACTGCCGCAAATACGATATCCGCCAGCGTGAAAATGGCGCCGCCCTGACAGACGTCTCCGGCATTAAGCAAATCGTCCGTGACCGTCATTTCTGCCTTGGCAGTCCCTTTCTTGATTTCAATCAGTTTAGCCCCGCATCTCGCTGCGAAGCGGTCGCCTTCATTCAGATAGTCCTTAAGTGTCATGGTAGGGGAATGTGTGTTTGTTCTATACAAATATAGCTAATCCACCGTTATTTCCCTATATTCGTGGTTTGAAACCACACTTCAAATCTGCGCCATGAAACCACGTTCGATAGTTATGTTCCTGCTTGCCGTTTCGTTGTCCGGACATCTGTCCGCACAGCCTCTCGGCACCTTGGACTCCCGGACGGATGCTCTGGTGCGTGAATGGCGAGGCGACAGGCCGGCGGTGCCGGTCGACAGCTGGCTGCGCTTTGCGCCAGCCGCTTTCGACCTGGCCGCCGGCGCTCTTGGTCTCGATGCCCGCCGCGACTTCGTCGGACGCAGCGTCGAGGCCGCCGTTGCCTTCGGCACCATGGCTGCAGTGACGGAAGGACTGAAGCTGTCGGTCCGCTCAGTCCGTCCCGACGGGACCGACGACCGCTCCTTCCCGTCCGGACATACTGCGGTTGCCTTTACAGGTGCGGAACTCGTACGTATGGAGTACGGCTGGGGATGGGGCGCCGGCGCATATGCGGTGGCGACGTCCGTCGCGGCGCTGCGGCTGTACAACGGCCGTCACTGGCTCAGCGACGTCCTGGCCGGCGCCGGCATCGGCATCCTCTCAGCCCACATCGGCGACTGGCTCACCGACCCTCTCCAGCGCCTCCTTAGCCCCAATCTCAACCGGAATTCCAAAGCTCTCGACCCTTCACGTACGTTTGTTTCGGTCACCCCTATATCCGTCCCCGGCCCTGCCCACACCGACTTTACCCTCTCCGCCGCTTTCTCCTACACCTTTTGATCTTTCTTTCACTCCGGCTCTTTACTCATTCTGGCTCTATAGGTTTTGATAAATTGGCGGGGAATGAGTATTTTTACTTGACCGAACGGATTAGCAGATGATGCAATTGAAACCATTGAAGCATATATTGGGGATGAAACATTTATTGATGAGGATTTCAAAGATTTTGGTCGTGACTGCGGTGACGTATATGGGAGTGGCATCAGGAGCGGCGTATGGCCAGTCCGGAGCTGGGCGGAATGTCAATCGCGACAGCTTGAACCAAGTCACCATGGCTGACTACGAGAACATGAAGGCGCAGATAGGGGTGAAGGAGACCAAACCGCGCCGAGACGGGCAGGCGGAAGACCCCGCTTTGAGGCCCAATTACGACGAACTCAAAGCTAATCCTTTCCCGTTTTATCCGGATCCGTTTACGACGTTTGACGGGCGTAAGGTCAAGAACGCACATATGTGGTACAAGGTCCGTAAACCGGAACTCAAGGAAGTGTTCGAGAGAGAGGTTTACGGCCGTATCCCGGACAACGTCCCGGCTGTAAACTGGCAGGTGGTCAGGGAATATGACGAGGATCTGGAAGATATGCCAATAGTCATCCGAGAGCTTAAGGGGGTCGTGGACAACAGCTCATATCCGGCAGTGAAGGTCGAGATCCAGGCTCAAGTGATGTGGCGCAAGGAAGGGGGCAATGGAGCGCAGGGAATGCCGGTAGTGGTGGATTTCTCGTATATGCTGGGCAAACCGTTCGCGTGGGGCGGCGGCACGACCTGGCAGCAGCAGGTGCTGCAGCGCGGCTGGGCCGCCGCCCAGATCCTTCCCAACACAGTCCAACCCGACGGCGGTTATGGTCTTCGTGAAGGCATCATCGGCCTCTGCAACAAGGGAAAGTACCGTAAACCGGATGACTGGGGAGTCCTTCGCGCCTGGGGTTGGGGAGTGTCCAAACTCATTGATTACTTCGAGACTGACGATCGTTTCGACGCCTCCAAGGTGGCCGTCGAGGGCGTCTCACGCTACGGCAAGGCCGCGCTCGTGACGATGGCCTTCGACGAGCGCATAGCCACGGCCATGGTCTGCTCGTCCGGCCGTGGCGGCGCTGGCGGCTGGCGCCGCGACTGCGGCGAGACTCTCAACAACACATGCGCCTGGGACTCATACCATTGGGTAGCGGGCAATATGATCAAATATGCCGACGTCAACCGTTCCTGGGACGACCTCCCGGTGGACCAGCACGAACTGATAGGCATCTGTGCGCCTCGCCCGATCTTCATATCGATAGGCTCGGTCTCCGAGCCCGAGCAATGGGTCGATATGAACGGATCCTTCATCAGCGCGGCCAAAGCATCCCCTATCTACGAGTTCCTGGGGCTGAAAGGACTTGGTACCGACCTGTTCCCGGGTGTAAATGTCCTGCTTGACGGAGACATAGCATTCCGCCAGCACACGGGCGGCCACGAGGCCGGTCCGAACTGGCCGTATTTCCTGGATTTCTTCGCCAAGTATTTATAGCTTGATGCTCACACTCTTGAGGGGAACATCCAGTTCCTGTGACCTTTGGGTGGGAGCCGCTGCGCTGACAGTGATCTTATATGTTCCCTTGAGCAGCTTGGTGCTGCCGTCGCGCTGGAACTCCCTCATCTGCTCCGGAGTGACAGTGAAGCGCACGTTACGGCTCTCTCCCGGTTTCAGGCTCACTCTCTCGAAAGCGACGAGCTGGCTGAAAGCGGCGCCCTGGCCGGCGTTGGGAGTCGAAACATAAAGCTGTACTGTCTCCGTACGATCCACCTTACCTGTATTGGTGACGGGAATTTCAAGCTCTATAGGGCTGCCGAGCTTAGGCTTGCTGGTAACGACCTTAAGATCGCCATACTGGCTGCTTCCATAAGAGAGGCCGTATCCGAACGGATACATCGTGTTGCCCGTCATATACTTGTAGGTGCGTCCCCTCATATCATAGTCGGAGAATGGAGGAAGCGCATAGGTGGAGATGGGGAAAGTGATAGGCAGTCTGCCGCTGAAATTCTTCTCTCCGAAGAGCAGTTCGGCAAGGGCGTCGCCGCCCTCCTGTCCGGGATACCATGCCATGATCACGGCATCCGCACTCTCGGCTATTTCCTGGAGATTGACGGGGCTTCCACCGGTAACGACTACGATGAGGTGGTTGTTTTTGGTCCTCATCTTGACCACTTCCCTGAAGAAAGACAACTGATTGTCGGGCAGGTCGATGTTCAGACGGTCGCCTATGCTGGGAGAACTGATAGCGTCGCTCTCTTCGCCTTCGGTGGTTCCGTTGTTACCCATGAACATTATTGTATAATCGGCTGAGGCGGCCTGGGCGGTGGCAAAGTTGCCGGGGTTTACATCCCTTGTAGGAACGATGGTATAAGCCGGTTTGTAGTTGACGTTGGTTCCGTCACTGACCTTGGCTACGATGCCCTGGAGATAGGTGCTGTAGTGGTCGGATATGCCGAAATAGTTACCCATCATGGAGTAAGTGTCGGTCGCCGCCGTACCCGTTACGTAAACGTTCATGATATCCTTGCGGAGAGGAAGGAGGTCATTGTCATTCTTAAGGAGTACCATCGACTCGACAGCAGCCTGGCGTGCTACGGCATAATGCTCGGGGCTGCCGATGACTGACGCGGGAATGCCGTAATAAGGGCAGTCGGGATCGTTGAAGAGAATACCGAGCTTGAGCTGGGTCATCAGCAGGGGCTCGAGAGCCTCGTCGATGTCGGCCTCGGTAAGAAGCCCGCGCTCGATGGCGGTCTTAAGGCTGCGGAAAGAGTTGCCGCACTCCAGGTTCAGGCCGGCCTTGATGGCGATGGCGCTGGCTTCGGCAGCGTCCTTGGCGATGTGATGTCCGCCGTAAATGTCATCGACCGCGCCGCAGTCCGAAACTATGTGACCGTCAAAGCCCCACTGCTCGCGGAGCAGATTGGTAAGAAGGAAAGTGCTGCCGGAAGCGCTTTCGCCGAATACACGGTTGTAGGCTCCCATAACGACTTCCACGTCAGCATCCTTAACCAGTCTCTCGAAAGCCGGAAGATAGGTCTCATATAGGTCCTTCATGTTGGGAAGGGCATTGAAGCTGTGACGGACGGATTCGGGACCGGAGTGTACTGCGAAATGCTTCGCACAGGCAGCTGCTTTCAGGTAGAAAGGATCGTCTCCCTGGATACCCTTGACATAGGCGGAGCCCATAGTGCCGGTAAGGTAAGGATCCTCGCCATAGGTCTCCATCCCACGGCCCCATCTGGGATCCCTGAAGATGTTGACGTTAGGCGCCCAGAAAGTCAGACCGGTGTAGCGGTTGTAGTTCTCCATCTCGCGTGCCTTTTCGAATTTGGCACGGCCCTCGTCGGAAACTATATCGCCTATCTTCCTGACGAGCTCCGGGTCGAAAGTGGCTCCGAGGCCGATAGGCTCGGGAAAAACTGTAGCGCGACCGTTGCGGGCAACTCCGTGGAGGGCTTCATTCCACCAGTCGTAGGGTTTGATGCCGAGCCTCTCCACTCCGGGAGTGCTGTTCATCATCATGCTGATCTTCTCGTCCAGGGTCATCTGTGAAATCAAGTCGACCGCTTTCTTGTGCATGGCGGCCTCCTTGGACTCCTGGGCGTAAGCTCCCATAGTCAAGAATAGTCCTGCCGTCAGGGACAGGATGAGTGTTCTGAATGTCATATTATTTACGGCGTTTTACAGTTACGTTGGCGAGTTTCTCCCAATACTGGATGACTCCGCTATGGTCGTCATTGACATGTCCGTCGCACTTGCAGGCCTTGAAAGCCTCGAGCACCTGGGTGGTCAGAGGAATGGGCGCGTCGATGGCGAGTGCGGCGTCACGGACGTTCAGAAGATCCTTGGTATGCATCCAGATGGGGCCGCCGGGCTTGAAGTTGCGGTCGAGGATCATGTTCATCTTCGCATCCAGGACAGTGCTGCCGGCGAGGCCTCCGCGGATGGCCTGATAGACCTTTTCCGGGTCAACTCCAGCCTTCTCGGCGAAAACCATAGCCTCCGCAACCGCCGAGAGATGGAGGGCCACCATGATCTGGTTGGCGAGCTTGCAAGTGTTGCCGCTGCCGATCTCACCGACGAGCGTGACTGCATCACCCATAGCCTTCAGGACGTCCTTGACGGACTCGAAGACTTCTTCCTTTCCTCCGACCATGATGGACATCGTGCCATCTATGGCCTTGGGCTCTCCGCCGCTGACGGGAGCGTCGAGCATCTCGACGCCCTTCTCGGCCACGATGCCGTATAGCTTCTTGGAGACGACGGGGGAGATCGAGCTCATGTCGATATAGATGGATCCGGGGCGTACGCCCTCGAGGATGCCGTTCGGGCCGCACACTACGCTCTCCACATGAGGGGAGTTGGGCAGCATGGTGATGATGATGTCGCACTTGGCGGCGAGCTCCGCAGGAGTCGCAGCCGCCTTGGCGCCGAGCGCCACAAGCTCCTGGACCGGTTCGGGCTTGATGTCGAATACTGTGAGCGAGAATCCGTTCTTGATAATGTTCTTGGCCATCGGCTTGCCCATAACGCCAAGTCCGACGAGGCCTATCTGCTTTGATTTGTTGTCCATGTCGATTTATTAATAATACAATGCTACTTCATTCTTGAGCTGGTTGGCGCTGAGGATATAGTCCTGGCCATCAGCAGTAAATACCTGGGTCTGGGTAGGACCGGCCTGCTCCTCGAGAATCTCGCGGGAGAAGGAGCCGTCCGCCTGGCGGCGGTAGAGGTTCAACGTCAGCGGACCGCGGCGGTTTCCTACCACGATGACGGGTTCGCCCTTGAACATGCCGCAGCTGAGTCCGTGGCCGAACCAGAGCTCATCGGTGTAGAGCTTCTCCCAGCCTTCGCCGGTATTCTTATATACGTTCAAGGTATTGCCGTGGAATGGCTCGATGGTCACGAGCTCATCCTTTCCGTCGCCGTCCAGGTCGATGAGGCCGAATTCGCTCACCTCGTGGTCAAATAGCTGCTTGACAGCCCATTTTCCGTCTTCGCGGACCATGTAGAACACGCCTTCCGCACCGGAGAATAATAGGGTGTCATCTCCGCATACGCAAGCCTTGAGCATTCCGTGATGACGCCAGATCTTGTCATAGACAAGCTCGGGAGTCTCGGGAAGACCCGTTTCGACATCGAGCGGAATCACGTACAGTTCACCGCTCTGCGACCAGTCGGCAGGCTCCGCCTTGAATTTGCTGCATGATGCAGCGAACAACCAGTTGCGGCCGTCCTTTTCAAGGATGTCGCAGCGGTGGGCGAAGGGAAGGGCCATGGCTTTGGTGGTCTCCCAAGTCTCGCCCATGCGGCGATGCATGAAGACTCCTGCTTCCATTCCGACGAAAGGAGGAAAGAGGCCCATGATGGAATAGAACAGGTCGGGATGTCCGGGGACGGGGACGAAGCTCATCACGCCTCCTGGACAGCCGTTCACAAGGCTGGAAGTGCTTGCCAGCAGATCCTGCACATAGACTGCCGGCGTGGTTTCGGAGCCGGCGCCGACATAAGGTACACCGTCGATCGTGAAAGCGTTGGCGGTATAGACGGATTGGATTTCGAGTATAGATTTCTTATTCATATCTCAATCAGCAAAATATAGCATACATTGCAGTCATGGTGAGCATGGCCGCCAGTCCGCAGATGAAAGTACCGAGGGTGTGAAGCTTGTATCCGGTCTTGATGTTCATCCCGGACATCTGGGTCACCACCCAGAAGAAACTGTCGTTGACGTGCGACACCATCATGGCGCCGGAACAAAGGGCGGTAACGAGGATGGCTTTCTCGAGCGGAGCGACGAAGCCCATCACGCCCATCAAGGGAGCGACGATAGACGCCGTAGTGATAATGGCTACCGTGGAAGATCCTTGTGCAGTCTTGAGCGCGAAGGCGATCAGGAACGGAAGCCAGATGCCGAGATTGAAGCGGGAGAGAGACTCGCTGAGGACATCGGCGATGCCCGAATCCCTGAGGATCATTCCGAATGAACCGCCCGCAGCCGTAATCATGATGATGATGGCAGCCGAGCTGAGGGATTTGCCTACCCAGCCGGTCGTTGACAGCATTTCCTTGTCGAACTTCTTGGGCAATGTGAATGCCAGGACCATTCCAATCAGAAGGGCGACGACCGGTTCGCCGATGAAGCCGACGAGCTTGGCAAAGGTGCCTTCACCGAAGGGCGCCGACGGGAATGTAGAGACAGACCTGAGGACGATCAGCAGAAGCGGAATGACCACGGGAAGGAAAGATCTCGTAGCGGAAGGCGCATGCTTGACCTTCTCGACGATGTCGGCATCCGTCTCGTTGGGTTCGGGGTCGATATACGTGCGCGTAGCCCATTTGGTTACGAACAACCAGGCAACGAGCAGGGGAAGGATACTTGCTGCAATGCCGGTAAGGATGACCAGGCCGAGGTCGGCCTCCATGATGCCTGCGGCTGCGATGGGACCGGGTGTGGGAGGAATAAGGCAGTGGGTGATGGTAAGTCCCAGGCCGAGTGCGCAAGCCGTAGCGGCCAGGGTGATTCCTGCCTTCTTTGAAAGCGCACGGTTCAACGGAGTGAGGATCACGAATCCGGAATCGGCATAGACCGGAATGGAGATGAAGTATCCGAGGATAAGCATCGCCAGCGGCACACGCTTCTCTCCGACAAGGCCCAACACACTCCGCGCCATCACATACGCACCGCCGGACTCTTCAAGGAAAGTACCGATGATGCATCCTATCACGATCACGATGCCGATGGAACTGACCGTGCTGCCGAATCCGTTGTTGACCGAAGATATGATCTTGTCCAACGGAATGCCCGAGCACAGCCCGTATCCTATAGCGGCAATGATAAGTGCCAGGAAAGGATGCAGCTTGAACTTCGTCGTCGAAATGACGATGAAGGCGATGGCCAGTATGAGCAGGACGATGAGCATATCCTAAGCTGCAAGGAGTTCCTTGATGGTGTCCGCCATGGTATGGAGGATCAGGTAGCAGGATGCAGATCCTGCATCCATCACGCCCCTGGAGCGCTCTCCGAGACGGCTGGAACGGCCGAGCTTGGCGACCATGTCCACGGTGCTGTCGCGGCCCTTGAGGGCGGCGGCGTCCAAGGCGTCGAGGGCGGCCTCGAAAGAGAGGCCCTCGGCCACGGCGCCGCTGTACGCCTCGTCCGCAGGGATGAGGACATCCATAAGGGTCTTATCTCCGACCTGGGCGGGCGAAATGGCGTGGATGGCGTCAAGGGCGGCCCTGAGGGCCTGTCCGAACTCGTCACGGCCGATCTCGGCCACGCCGTCAAGTGCCTTACCGATGGAAAGGAAGAACTTTCCATAGAGAGGCCCCATGGAACCTCCGATCTTCATCATGAGGATCTTGCCAAGTGTCTTCAGCCCGTAGGTGAAGTCTCCGGGCTGTTTGTCCAAGGCCTCCCTGCAAAGGGTAAAGCCCTTGTTCATATTGATGCCATGGTCTCCGTCGCCGATGGCGCCGTCGATATCGCTCAAGTACTGCTTGTTCTCCTGGATGGCCAGGATGAGCCTGTCGACTATGAGGCTTCCGGCCTCCTGTGTGAATTTTTCCATTGTACTAGTCTTTAGGATACTGTGTGAGTCCCATGGAGTTGCACTCGAGGTCGAAGCACTCCTTGAGTTCGTCGTCGAGTTTCATAAGGGTGAGGGTGATACCCGCCATCTCGAGCGAGGTGAAATAATTGCCGACAAGTGCCTGGTGCACTTTGATGCCTTTCCCGGTGAGGATCTTCTCGACCTCATCATAGAAGATGTACTGCTCGAGAAGGGGAGTGGACCCGAGGCCTGACACTAGGACGACGACCTCGTCGCCGGAAGCGAAAGGCAGGTCGGGAAGGATGACGTCGCACATACGCTTTGCAATCTGCTCCGCAGTCTCAAGCTTTGCGACCTCGATGCCGGGCTCGCCGTGGTGGCCGATGCCGACCTCCATGTAGCCGGGTTCGATGGTGAAGTTGGGGTGGCCGACTTCGGGGATGGTGCAGGGGCTGAGGCCGACACCCATGCTGCGGGTGTTGTCGATGGCCTTCTGTGCGGCTGCAAGGACCTCCTCGAGGCTTCCGCCCATCGCGGCCTTGGCGCCGCCGACCTTCCACATAAGGATCTCGCCGGCGACTCCGCGTCTCTTCTCGCGGGTCTCCTTCGGCGAAGAAGGGACGTCGTCGTTGGCGACCACCTTTCCGACCTTGATGCCGTCATCCTCGGCAAGTTCCATAGCCATTGCGACATTCATGTTGTCGCCGGCATAGTTGCCGTACAGGATGGCGACGCCCTTGCCGGCGTCAGCCTCGTGGATGGCATCATAGAACATCTGTGCGGGCGGCGAGGAGAAGAGTTCGCCGATGGCCACTGCGTCGCACATGTTCTTTCCGATATATCCGACAAAGGCGGGTTTGTGGCCGGAGCCACCGCCGGTGACTATACCGACCTTGCCCTCGACGGGAGCGTTCTTGTACTTCAGGACTCGCTCGTTCTCGGTAGTGGAAACGAGGTCCTTATGCGCCTTGACGTAGCCCTGGAGCATCTCGTCAACGACGCAGGACGGGTCATTGATGATCTTTTGCATAATAGTGTGTGGTTATTTGGATTCAAACGATTGTCTTTCGAGTTCGCGCATCTGGTCGACCTTTGGCTGCGAGCCGCCGCCCTGGAACTCTGATGCGAGCCAAGCGGTCACGATGGTCTTTGCCAGTTCCGGGCCGATCACGCGGGCGCCCATGGTCAGGACCTGGGCGTCGTTGCTCTTGCGGAGTCTCTCCGCAGAGAATACGTCGTGGCATACTCCGGCATAAACGCCCCTGACCTTGTTGGCTATCATGGCCATTCCAAGGCCTGTACCGCAGATGAGGATGCCCCTTTCGAAGGAACCGTCCTGAATCTTAAGGGCAAGGTTGTATCCGATTTCGGGATAGTACGCACCGGGGTGGGATCCGAGATAGTCGAGATCCACGGCCTCGACTCCGCTTTTCTCAAGATGCGCCACGATGGTTTTCTTCAGGTCGATGGCGGCATCGTCACAGTCTATAAGAAC
>JAEEGG010004065.1_pt1 | contig 35752 bp, 13 predicted proteins | sample 9134161 | NCBI WGS metagenome assembly JAEEGG01 (sample SAMN16246543, study PRJNA631951) | gut metagenome | biome: gut microbiome; feature: rumen; material: CR-attached | host: Bos | place: Iran: Karaj | collected 2018-10
TGGCGGGTCGCACCTTGGGTCTTGTGGGCGAGTCGGGATCGGGCAAGTCGGTGAGCTCGTTGGCGGTGATGCGCCTGCTCAACGAGCGGGTGAGCCGCATCGAGGCCGACAGCATCCGCATCGAAGGTGAGGAAATCAAAGGCTACACCGAGAGCCAGATGGCCGAGGTGCGCGGCAAACGCATCGCCATGATCTTCCAGGAGCCTATGACGTCGCTGAATCCCGTGTATAAGTGCGGGTATCAGGTCAGTGAGATGATATTGCAGCATGAAGATGTCAGCAAGAAAGAAGCCAAGGAGCGTGTCATCGAGCTCTTCAAGCAGGTGATGCTGCCGCGGCCCGAAGCCATCTACGACAGCTATCCCCACGAGCTCTCGGGCGGACAGAAACAGCGTGTGATGATCGCCATGGCCATTGCCTGCCATCCCCAGCTACTCATCGCCGACGAGCCGACCACGGCCTTGGACGTCACCGTGCAACTCGAAATCCTGAAGTTGCTGCGCAAGCTGCAGGCCGAGACGGGCATGGGCATGATCTTCATCACCCACGACCTCGGTGTGGTGGCCGAGATCGCCGACGACGTGGCGGTGATGCACAACGGCGAGATCCTCGAACGTGGCACAGTGCGAGAGATCATGAGCCATCCCAAACACCCTTACACACAAGGCCTCCTCGCCTGCCGTCCGCCCATGGACGTGCGACTCAAGCGCCTGCCCATCGTCAAGGAGTTTCTCGACGGACAGTGGAAGGGCGGCAAAAAACAAATCCTGCACGACCTGCAGATCACCGAGGCGGAGCGTAAGGCGCACCTTGAGCAGCTCTACAGCAAGACACCCCTCTTGAAGGTGGAACATCTGCAAACCTGGTATCCCCTGCGCAAGGGCGTGTTCAGCAGGGTCTACGACCACGTGAAGGCCGTCGACGACGTCACTCTCGACGTCTACGAGGGCGAGACCCTCGGCCTCGTGGGCGAGTCGGGCTGCGGCAAGACCACCCTAGGGCGCAGCATCCTGCGCCTAGCCGAGCCTACTGGTGGCAAGGTGTGGTTCGACGGCGTGGAGGTGACCGCGCTGAAGGGGCAGGCCCTGCGCGACTTCCGCAAGCAGGCACAGATTGTGTTTCAGGACCCCTACTCCAGCCTCAACCCACGCATCACCATCGGCGAGGCCATCGCGGAACCGATGCGGGTGCATGGTTGCGGGACTAAGGGGCCTTCGACAGGCTCAGGCGCCCTCAGGGACGCCGTTTGTGAGCTGTTGGAGCAGGTAGGCTTGAAGGCGGAGCACTATGACCGCTACCCGCACGAATTCTCGGGCGGCCAGCGGCAGCGCATCTGCATTGCCAGAGCCTTGGCGGTCAACCCAAGGCTGGTCATCTGCGACGAGTCGGTGTCGGCCTTGGACGTGAGTGTGCAGGCGCAGGTCCTCAACCTGCTCAACCGCTTGAAGGAAGAGCGCGGACTGACTTACATCTTCATCTCGCACGACCTCAGCGTGGTGCGTTTCATGAGCGACCGCGTCGTGGTGATGTACAACGGCAAGCCCGTGGAGATGGATGATGCCGACCAGCTGTTTGAGCACCCGCAAAACGCCTATACGAAGAAGCTGATAGCGGCTTTGCCGGGAAGGGTACTCTAAAATCCCAGGAGACCCATATCTCAACACGAGCAGACCCGGGTCTGCTCGTGTTAGGACCCGGGTTATTTTCATAGGCAGACCCGGGTCTTTTTTTCGGGGGCATATCGGACATAAAAAAGGTGTCACCTTGGGGCTCATCATCTGGAGTTGGCGTAAACGCAAATAAAAAAAAGAGCCGCGGCCTTGCCGCGGCTCTTTTTTTCACATCAATATTCTCACTGCCCCAGGATGAGCGTCTTACTTTCAGAGGCTTGTGAGACATAGACATAGCCCTTACCAGGAACGAGGGTCGTGAGCGTGCCGACCCAGTGCTGACCGTCGTAGATGGCGAAGCCTTGGGTTTGCGACACGACTTTGTCGCCCGCTACAGGCCCGAAGTCTGCGAAGGCATCAGTCACCGACATTTCGGTGCCGATGAAGCCGAACCAGTGTGCACCCGGAGCGAGGCTCACTTGAGCCGAGGTGGCAGGTGTGCCGGCTGGCAACGTGCAAACCTCTTCCACCTGGAGACGGTACATCTGACCAGGAACAAGGTTACCGCTAGTGAGCTCGCCATTTTCTGCCATAACGTGCTTCAAGTTTGTTGCACCGAGGGCCGTAGTAAGGTCGGCTACCGTGGTCTCCGCTGTGGGCGCCCACCAGTTCCAACCGGCTGCGAGTTCAGTACCAAGAGGCTCAACAGCGATGTTGTCGACCCAAAGCCAATATTGAGACCATCCATATCTTTCGCAATCAACAAAAATCGCAATGCGTCCAACATCGTTAGCACCGTCATAGTCCTCAAAGGTAACGGAATAGTGCGAAAACACTTCTATGCTAAAATCAATTGAAGCGATAGTATGGAACACGTCGCTATCATCATAAACGCCTATCACAACAGGGTGCATCTCACCTTGGTAAGTACTAAGTGGCTCACGACGTTGTCCATCAAAACTCATTTGCAAACCACTGATATTCTCCATCCTCGGCAAAATGGCTGTTTCGTCTCTAGCGTCGCTGTAGTTGAATGAGAATTTGAGAGCCATGTTGCCATTGTAATCCAAATCATTAACGCATGGATTGTTTCTATTCATATCATCGGTAGCCGTATTGATTTTATCCCAACACAGAGGCAACTCAGGATAGTTGTAAGCCTGGAAGTCTTCATAGTACGGCACGGCATAGAATTCGGCACATTCGGTGTGGAAATAGGTGTTCGCCCACATGCTGTACTCTCCGTCGCCGCAATTGGCACGCACCCTCACATAGTAATAAGTGCTTGCACTCAGGTTTTCCAATGTGTATGTCATATACTCGACAGGTTCCTGGACGGTAACAGGCACAGAAATCCAGTTGATTTGGTCGGTTGAGTATTGGATCTCCCATGCGGTCTGCGTTTCTTCACCCGGTTCCCAATAAATCGTTGCCGAGGTGACATCTGCCTCATAGTCGACTTCGATCGGCGCATAACAGTTGCTGCAGTTCACTTCATAAGTAAACACGGTATCCTGGGTATACGGAGGTTCTTCGTCTTCACCACAAATGAATAGTAATTCATCGAGATGGTTGAAAATAGTGAAGGAACATTGGTCATAATTATACCCACCAGGCACCCAAACAAAATGATAGGTCCTATCAGCGCACAAGGGTAATTCGCCTTCATAAGTATAATAGCCGTTATTGTTATTATATGAACCATTTTCCATAGTCAGCGAGGCAACGACAAGATCTGTGTCATCATCCACCACATTGATGGCACTGCCATCCCAACTATCAGAATAATTACCTCTTAATTCATAACTGATTGCACATTGGTATTCAGGATCACACAAAGGCGTGGTGAACTCTAACGAGCCCCAACGGCTGACATCGTCGGCATCGCAGATGGACTGCACCTGAACTTGATAAGTGGCACCAGCCTCAAGATTGCTCATGGGCAAGGAAGTCTCTTGATAATCGTTGAGGGTCGTCCACGGGACAGGGGCATACACCATCACGTCATCAATACAGATGCCTTCTATGCCATAAACAACCAGATATCCCGTATAGCCATCCAAGTCAACCGTACAGGTTTGCGTTCCCCACGGATTGACTTCCAATTTGATGTTCTCTTGAGTTAGCTCAAACGGGTTGTTGATGTCTCCATTGAAGACGCCTATGGCGAGCGAGCTGTAAATGTCTTTCTTCTCGAAAGGAACTTCGCCGCCCTCAACAGAAACCTTTAATGAGACCCACCCCGCATTCTGAACCGGAATCAGTAGCAAGCCATCTTCGTTTGCTTGCAACATATTATTGCCGGAAATGGCCCCACCTTGAATGGAAACCAAATCCCAGACTTCATCATCAATTTCAAAGACCTGTTGATCATTAACATAGGTCGAAACCGCACTGAGCCAATTCGTAGGCAGGCCTTCCTGTAAACTCTCAAAACCTTCATTGATCAAGAGGGTTCCGCCACCGGCCTTTCTATAGCGGACATTATAGGCTTCCTCAGCATCGCCTTGCTGCCAAGTCACCAGAGCGGACTCAGTCATCAGGTTTGTAACCGACAAGTCATCGGGCAAGTGACAGGCGTTGCAGTCCATGGTGAACCGAACGGTGGATTCTTCCATATTGAGATACTGTGCAAGATCCACAATCAAATAGCCGTCGGGAGCATAGAAGGCGAAATCAATCGTATTGGAACTCTTGGGCTTATAATAGTTGATGATAAGGTCGTAGGTCTCACCATCGCACAGGTTCAAGGAGCCAGTTTCCGAGCCAGAACCCTCCATTGTGATGTATCCTGCCGTAATTCCGCTTTCGTGATGGACTATCTTGATATAAGCGGAGTAATCTTCCCAAGCTCCATCATAAGGAGAATACAAGTTATAGGTGATGGCGCATTGGTCTTCAACATCACAAATGGGGGTTATGAACGAGGTGTATTGCCACTGGCTGACGTCATCATCACCGCAAAGGGCCCTGACATTTACATCATAGAAGGCAAACGGCTGCAAGCCTGTGATATCAATCGTAGGATCGTCTTCAACAATCTGTGTCATATAGGTCCTGAAATAATCAAGGGTGAGATTGTCGATGGCAAGTGAAGGCTGGTTGTCGGCAATAAACTCCAAGTAGCCATAGCCGCTATAATCGCTCAAATCCCAACTATAGTCATCAAATGCATTGGTGACAGAGATTGTTTTTTGTGCGATAACTACATCCCAATTCGTATCCCAAATACTAATCGTATACTGCTCTGCCTCAGTGACCTCCAACGCTTTGGCGCGGAAAGAAACCTGGCCACCAAGTTGTATGGGGAAATCAACCCAAGCGCCACCCCATTCATTAGTGTAGTTCGCCTCCGACACGATATATCCTTCATCGCCGTCAAGCGACCAACCATCGGCATCTGCATAATCATAGATGGTTCCTTGGCTGAAATCGAAGGTCGGATGCGTTATGATAGGAGCATACTGATTCACAGTAATATCATCGAGAGCAACGTAATTGTAAATCAGCAACCTCAGTTCCACCATACCGGAGTAGTCGCTCAGATCAAGTTGGTAAGTCTCATACTCCGATGACGAATAAACGGCATATTCAGTATCAGAGTAACTACTGTTATTGTAATACACGTATATCCATCCAGTAGACTCACCCATATTTTTTGCCTTGATGGTAACAGCACCTCCACCGACAACATCAAAATACAAGTTAGCTGATGATTCAAGGTTGTATAGATAGTGGTTGCCGGTTTCCTCTCCGACAGCCCAATAATCATCGTCATAGTCAGGCATGTTCGCTTCAAAATCATAGGTGATTCGAGGAGCCATGGCGTATTCCACCAACCAGGAGCTTGGGCTGTTTTCGGTCGGCTGATCGTCGTCCACATCCCAAGCCAGCGTGGCCGTGGTGGTGGTCAAGGAAGAAACTTCAAGGTCGGTCACGGGATAGCAAGAAACGCCTGTCCAGAACGACTGGTACGGACTCCAGCGGGTGTAATAGGTCACGCCGTCCACCTCGATGCATGAGCGGACATAGACACAATAGAAGGACTCAGGTCTGAGATCCGTCAGGGTAAGGCTTGGTGTTGTTGTGGCTTCCAAAACCGTGCCGACATTGTCGTTGTACGGGTCGCTGCTTGAAGAATTCGTGTACTTCACCTGCCAGGATGTGGCCGTGCCGTTCTCGGTCCAACTCAACTGGGCCGAACGCGGCTGGATATCCGAGACCACAAGATCGGAAGGGGCAGGTCCCACCTTGGCGTTGATGAGGAAATTATCGATGGCAATTGGAGGATTATAGACGCCGCTGGCATTGTTTCTCCAATAGAAGAGCACTTTATAGTCGGCCTCTTCGGTAACGGTGATTTCGTGGTATTGGTTTTGCCATGAGGGATTACTAACAGTACCATATAGTTGCGAACCATTGTCCAACACGATGAATTCCGAAGGAGTAGTGCTGGAGTTAAAAGAGGTACCGTTATAAGAAGCATACGTGCTATACGAGAAGGTGGCATCATCAGGCACCAGGGCAACTCTACAATAGTCAGAGCCCTGTTGCCCATAACACTTCCAATCATAGCTCACCTCATAGGTGCCAGGAGCCAAATGGAAGCGTTTGGTAGCATAAGCGTAAGAAGTATAGTTAGAATACTGATTTTTATTATTGTTCCTATTACTAATATACATTGACTTTGAACTGTTGTTGCCTGTAGCGTTGCCAATCATCCAAATGCTATAGTTAACATATGGAGAATTGACAAAGGCCCAATTGTTGCCATTCTCAAAACCATCGGAATAAGGATGGGTGACATCCACGATAAAGGGTGTTTGCAGTGTAGTAAAGGTGACATTCGTCCAGTTCCAGTTACTAAAGCCGTCATAGTCGCCACAGTTGGCACGCACATAGACGTAATAGGTGGTGTTTTCGTCGAGGTCCTGCAAAGTCACCGAAGGCGTGTCGGTCACATCGACGATGGTGCCATTCACGGGATCGCCGGAAACGGTGTTGTAGCTCACCTGCCAAGCGGTTTCGCTGCCATTGCTGTTGCGCGTCCATGCGATGTCAGCGGAAGTGGTTGTGACATTGCTCACCGTGGGAGAATTAGGGACAAAGCATGCGGTTGGCGCAGTAAAATATAAACGAGAGCTCCAGGCACTATAGCCGTCCACGCTGCCGCAGTTGGCACGCACATAAATGTAATAAGGTGCCTCGGGAGAAAGCGTCAAATCGTATGAAGGAGTAGTCGTAATACCTTCAATTAAATAGCCATATGTGGTCGGGTTGTCAGGATGGTCTTCGGAGTTGTGTGTGTAATACAAATCCCAGTTGTCCTGGTTCTCATCTTGCAGCGTCCAACTGATGGTAACAGAATGAGCCGTAAGGTCGCTGTAGGTAGGTGTATTGACCTCCAGACAAGATGGAATGGTGGTGAAAGTCGTGGAAGTAAAGCCGCTTTCACCATTGTCGGGATAGAGGGCTTTTACTTGGAAGCTGTATTCGGTCTCCGGCGTCAAACCACTGATTTCAACTGAAAGGTTTGTGGTGCTGGCCAAAGTGGTCCAATCATCATCGTCTGCCGCCTTGTATTGGTATTGGTACGTCAAGTTCTCGGCAGGTGCCGTCCACGACAGGGTGACGCTGCGAGCGGCAATATTGCTAGCTGCAAGATGTGTTGGCCTCGGTGTGGTGGAGGGAAGGATGTTGAGTTGGATGTTGTTACGATGGGCCGGACGGTCTTTATAACCGCTATAACCATTAGTAGTATTGTATGGGTTGGGAATATAGCCGTCATAGTACCACATAATACTTTTATTTCCGCTGCACGAACTCCTAAGGAAATAGTAATTGCTGTTGCCCAACTTTCCGTTCGTGTCGTCCCAGAAGCTCACCAGTAGGTTGCTCACACCGTCATACTCAAACGGGGGGTCGATGTCGATGGTCAGCCATCCTGCTTCGTTGGCCGACAAGGTACCCGTCCACACAAGATCATCGGTGGTCAAGGGTTCCATGTCAGTGGTGCTGGCAAAAGCACTGCGTGTCACGTTCTTCATATACATCTTGATGTCAGGCAAAGAGAACGAGTATGAAGCATTATAATAGAAGCTGATGGAATAAATCAAGCCCTCATTCCCTATTTCTTCCGCCGTATAGATTTGCTGCGTCAATGAATAATTATAGTAAGTATAGACAGGGAAATAGTTGGTATTACTACCTGTATCCGTGCCGTTGGAGACAACAATGCAATTGGTGGGCTTGAAATTCACCGTTTTACTCCAGACACTTTCGTTACCACCGCCGCAGTTGGCTTTCACGCGGGCGTAATAACGGGTCTCGGGCGTGAGGCCGGTGAGGTCATAGGAAGGAGTAGTGCTCACGTTCACCGAGGTGGCTCCCGTGAAGTCGGCAGTGGTGCCGTATTCAAGCACCCAATTGGTGGCCGAACCGCCTTCCGTCCAGGTCAGTGTAGCCACGGTGGCATCGCTTGCCGAGAGGGAGGCCTGCAGGTTAACGGGTTTGGCGCAAGAAGGAGGCAGGATACCAATTTGGATATTGTTACGGAAGGTGCCGTATTCCTTGTTGAAGTTAGTACCATTGGGGTTATACGGGTTAGGGATATCGTTGTCACTGTACCAGAACAAACACCCATAATTAGTGCCTGAAGTATAACGGAAAACATAAGCGGAGTTCAACTTCCCGTTTGTGTCGTCCAAAACGCCCACAAGCAGGTTGCTCACACCATCGTAGGCAAAGGGAGTCGGAAGATCAATGTTAACCCAACCTTCTTGAGTGGCCGACAAGGTGCCCGTCCAAACGAGGTCGGCAGTGCTCAAAGTTTCTATGTCAGAGTTGCTCGCAAACCCATTACGTGACACGTTCTTCAAGAACAGCTTGATGTCGGGTAATGAGAATGGCATAGGGGAATCATAATAGAAGCTGATGGTATGTATCAAGCCTTCTGTCCCAATTTCAGCTGCCGTATACACCTGTTGTGACAAGGAATAATTATAGTTCACATTGACAGGATAGTAGGGAAGCGTGTTCGTTGCTGTGCCAATGGCGACATTATTACAGTAGGTGGGTTTGAAACTCACCGTTTTGCTCCACTCGCTTTCGGAGCCACTGCCACAGTCGGCCTTCACACGGGCATAATAGCGAGTCTCGGGCGTGAGGCCAGAGAGGTCGGTAGAGGGCGTACCCGAAACGGTCACAGAGGTGGCATTCGAGAAGTCGGATGATGCACTGTATTGCAGCACCCAGCTGGTAGCCGAGCCCTTTTCCGTCCAACTCAGCGAGGCCACGGTGACATCGCTTGGCGAGAGCGTCGCCTGCAGGTTGACGGGTCTGGGACATGAAGAAGGCAGAATTCTGAGCTGTATGTTGTTGCGGGCTTGCGTGCGTGAAGCGCTATAATAATTACTATTGTTGTATGGGTCAATCGCAGAAGAATTATCTCGACGATAGGCACACATGTTATTACTACAATTGGTATAGCGGAAAACGTGGGACGTGGTATATTTCTCGCTACCTAAGTCCAAAACGCCCACCAGCAGGTTGGTGCCGTCGTAGGCAAACGGGGTGTCAAGGTAGATGGTCACCCAACCTGGCACATCGGTTGCCGACAAGCTGCCTTCCCAAATTACATCGCTGGGGGTCACTGGCTCCATGTTGTAACTAGTGCTGCTGGTAAACGCGCTGCGTGTCACGTTCTTCATATACAGTCTGAGGTTGGGCAAAGTGAAGGGGAAAGAGCTAGCGTTGTAATAGAAACTGATGGCATTAATCAAGCCTTCTGTTCCAATTTCTTCAGCTGTATAAATCTGCTGCGTATATGAATAACTATAGTTCATACTTACGGGAGAAATAGAGGTACTGTTCGTTCCTTCGCCGATAGTAAGAATAGTATATATAGAGGGTTTAAATTCAACCGTCTTGCTCCACGCGCTTTGGTCATCGCTACTACAGTCGGCTTTCACGCGGGCGTAGTATAAGGTCTCGGACGTGAGACCAGTGAGGTCGGCTGTTATGGAACTACCATTAGCGACAAAGCCTGTGGTCTTCTCAGTGTAGGTGCCTGTGGCGAACCCGCTATCAGTGCCGTATTGAAGCACCCAGTTGGTGGCTGAGCCGTTTTCTGTCCAGCTCAGTGTGGCCACAGTGCCATTACCTGGGGTAAGTGTGGCCTGCAAATTGACAGGTCTTGGACAAGTAGCAGGTTCAATGCCTATTTTGATGTTGTTGCGGTATTGTACCCTGTCTTGATAGCCTGTATAACTACTATTAGTATTGTATGGATCAATTATATTGTTGCTGTAATACCAATAAATGCACTTGTAACCAGAACACGTGGAATAACGGAATGTATAGCTAGAACCCAAATACCCTTCCGTGTTGTCCCAAACACCCACCAGCAAGTTGCTCTCGCCGTCGTAGGCAAATGGATGATCAGGGTCAAGGTCGATGGTCACCCAACCCGCCTCGGTAGCCGAAAGGGTACCCGTCCACACAAGGTCATCGGTAGTCAAGGGTTCCATATCGGTAGTGCTGGAGAACGAATTACGATCCACATTCTTCAAAAACAGCTTGATTTCGGGCAACGAAAAAGGCTGAGTGTAATTGTAATAGAAGCTGATGGAGCGAATCAAGCCTTCTGTTCCTATTTCTGCAGCCGTGTATATCTGTTGTGTCAGCGAATAATTATAGTAATTATTGACAGGATAATAGTACGTGCTGCCCGATTGCGTACCTATGGTGACCTCGTTACAATTGGTGGGTTTGAAACTAATCGTATTGCTCCACTGGCTTTGGTCTCCTCCACCGCAGTCGGCCTTCACACGGGCGTAGTATTTGGTCTCTAGCGTAAGGCCTGTGAGAGTATGCGAAGCCGTGCCGCTCACGTTCACAGAGGTAGCATTCGAGAAGTCTTCAGTCGTGCCATATTGAAGTACCCAGTTAGTGGCCGAGCCGTTTTCCGTCCAACTCAAAGAGGCAGTGGTGGCGCCGAGTTGCAAGGGAGCAACCTGCAGATTGGTTGGCACGGGACAAGAGACTTCCGTATGGAAGGTAGTGGAAGAAAAGTCGCTTTCGCCATTGTCGGGATAAAGGGCTTTCACTTGGAAGGTGTAGTCGGTGTCGGAAAGCAAGCCAGTAAGATTCACCGAAAGGTCGGTGGTCGTTACCAAAGAAGTCCATTGGCCTCCGGCTGGCATGTATTGGTACTGATAGCCTATCACATCCTCGTTAGGTGCCGTCCACGACAGCGTGGCTTCGTGGGCGGTGACATTGCTTGCAGCGAGATTTTTAGGCTTGTTGCCAAATTCATAACTGAAAGTGGTTTTGGGAAGAAAATTCTGCTGTCCTGCACCGATATCATCTAAACTGTAACTGTAACCTTGAATAGAGGCACCACTGACGGTTTCGCCATACCAAGAGGAGGAGACCCAACTGCCCACGTTGGTACTGTACACGCCAATGAGCAGGTTACCACCACTATAGGTGTAAGGCGCAGCAAAGTTCACCACCATCATACTATTAGAAATGCTCAAAGCACCCTCATAAACCACGGTTCCGGGGCCAACATAGGCGTTGATTTGGGTGCTGGCCACCTCTGTCATAAAGACTCGGAAACTGGCTGAGCCCCAACTTACACTGGATTGTGATGCATAAAACTTGAGGGAGTTGATGTCTCCACCAGCCATCTCAGCAAGCTCGGCGGCAGGATACACCATTTCACACTTCAAGTATGCATCAGCATAGTAGCCATAAAGCGGAACGTATTCGTTTGTGGTTAATGTTGCATTAGTACCATCATGTACAGTCAGCGTTTCTTGTCCCAGCACGCTCGCAGGCGCCAGCAAGGCCATCATAACCAGGAGCACAAAGCAAAGCCTACTCCTCCTAGTAGAATTAAGTAAAGATTTGATTTTCATATGTTTATGTTTTAATTGATTGATTTTGCGTGGTTTTTGTCGGGGTAAAGTTAAGGATTTATTTGTTTCAAACAAATGAAATGCCCGGTTTTTTTGGATGGGGAGGACAAAAAAAACGAAGCAGCCCAGACCGCCAGCGTTGTGTGCTGGTCATCTGGACTGCTTCGTGCCTTGCGGCGACGCGAGACGCGTCTAAGGTTGTTTATTCCTCGCGACGTTTCTTGGCCACCAGGTAGGCGCCACCGAGGGCGGCGAGCACCGCGATGCCTGTGCCAAGGGGCGTCGTACCATCTTGGTTGCCGGTCTCGCCGTGCGTGGGCATTGTGATAGGAGCAGCATCTCTTGTACCTTCTTCAGGTTCTGCGCCGCGTTTGAACAGACCGCCACCATTGGGGTCGGCGAAAGTGGTGAGACCCAGTCCGAGGACGATTGCTATTGTTAATACTAATTTCTTCATCGTTTTTATAGTTTTTATATTTTGTTCAACTTTTACTATCGTTTTTCGGTTTGGTTGGCCTTTGGCTTCTGGCTTTTGGCTTCTGGCAGCTTCATGGCGAGGAAGGACTCTTCCTTCTGTTGAGGCTGCCAGAGGCCAGTAGCCAATGGCCAGTAGCCAGTTTATCTGACAACCACTTTCTGGGTCTTCACGTCATTGCCCTTGGCGAGGCGCACCACATAGACGCCTTCGCTCAGGTTGTCGAGGCTGACGCCGTTGCCTTTCAGGCTCTCGTTGCGCACCATGCGGCCGGTCATGTCGACCAGGTTGAAGGTGGCGCCTTCCACGTCTTCGCAGAAGTAGAGGCTGCGGCCGTTGACGAAGCAGAAGCTCTCCTGACCTTGTTCTTGCACGCCGGTCTCGGCTCTGAAGGCGAGCATGAAGCGGCTCTCATAGTCGCTAGTGGAGGCGTTGAACTGGTAGTTGGGCTGCTGCAGCAGGTCGATGTCGGCGCCGGTCATATTATCAATAAGGTGGAGGTATTCCATCTCGATGTTGTTGATGTCGACGCTGAGGGTGTAGGTGCCGTTCTCCTTGGCCTTGAAGTTGACGGGCAGGCTGTTTTGGCGGGCGCTGCTCACCACGGCGAATTGCTCGCCGCTCTCAGGGATATAGACCTTGGTGTTGTTGCTGTCGAGCATGAACTTAGGCAGGGTGCTGTTTTCGTCGAAGCAAACGATGGCGCGGTCGAGGGTGGCGGCGCGGTCTCTCAACACGTTGAGGACGACCTTGGCCACTTCGGTGCCACTACCGCTGGTGCTGGGCGTGAAGGTTACCGACTCACCTTCAGCCTCGGCTTTTACGAAGACACCGTTCATGGCAGGGATAAGCGTTCCTGAAGCGGCTGAAGCGAGTTCGGTGCCGTCGGTGTTCATCACATAGCAGGCCCGGTTGATAGAAGCATCCTGAGCGAGAGGATTACCGATGAGGTTCCAGCCCCACATATTATGATCTCCGTTTTGTTCGGAATAAACCAACGGAACATCGCCATCAGTGCAAGCCGTGCCGGTGAATTGGAGTGTAGTGCCACTTTCGCTAGCATAGAGGTAACCCTTGCCTGAAGTGATTTTCCAGGTCGCATATCCGCCTTGGAGTTCATAGTTAATCCATTCGTTATTCGGTGTACCACCATCGCCGTTTTGATCGAAATAATAGAGATCGAAAGCATCAGTAATGAAGCCATTCTCTGTCGTAGGAGTGATCGGTTCCGTCACGGGCGAGGCGATCAGGTGGTAGCCGCCAGTGTTGCCAGCGCCGTAGCCGGGGATTTCAAGCTCGTAGGTTTGGGTGGTTGAGGGAGTGGTGAATCTGAATACAAAGTATTCTTCTTCAATCATGTTACATCCAATACAACCGCCATTCGAAGCTAAAGTTGCACTTACTTCACAATTGAGTTCCAAAACTCTTCCCAACTCATGATCATATAATTTAAAGGTAACCACGTCTCCAACAGTACCGTAAAAAGTTACGAAAGTAAACATATGGCCTCCATATTCATAAGGTGCCCAATCTGCACCTACGCATTGATCTCCGAGGAAAGTACCTATTTCCAATGACTCGGAATGAATCTCCTCATTATCAATGACAATATAGCCCAGCAAGTTGTATCCATCTGAACCTGGATGAGAAGCATGCCAATAAGTTTGTCCTAAACCTATGATGCTGCTTGCAATTAAGCAAAAAACTAATAATACAGTTTTTTTCATTTTTTAGTGAATTTATTGTTATACAAAAACCAATTACTTATTTTACTACAACTCTTCCATAATAGACGTTACCAGAACGGCAAACAGCCTTTATGGTATAGACACCCGCCACGGGGAGACCAGTCATTGCTGACTTAAGTGCACCAGTTTCATGGCGCACGATAGTGCCCAATGCATTAATAATGGTCATATCCAAGATTTCTTCTTCTTGTGGCAGGTTGAGTTTGAACGATTGACCTCTATCCACGGGATTTGGGTACATGGCCACCTGCATGGAATTTTCGCCTATGCCAGTGGCGTCGAAATGAATCTCGTATGGGTTGTCAAAGTCGCCAACAATGCCATTAATGCTGAAAGTAAGGCTGTTGGTGCTTTCATTGTAAAGAAGTCCCTTAGATTCATCAACTAAGCTGAAAGAAATACGGTCACCCTCTTCGCCTCCAACTGTCAAAACTGTGAAATAACGGTCCACCTCTTCAATATAGAACAATTTGGCGGTTCCTGTGCATTCGCCATTCACAAAAGCACCCAGTTCCAAGGATTCGTTGCGCTGCTCTTCGTTCCCGATATAGACGACGGCTGCAATTACCATGCAATTTTCGTATTTATGGGTGTTAGCAATCCAATACGGTTCTTCTTGAATTTCGGAAGGAACTGAAGCTCTATTGACGGCATAGACAAAAGTCTTATTGATTGATGCTTTCGAATTATACAAATAGCCATATCCAGGCATTAGGTCCATATTTGGTCTCCACTGCCCACCCATATAAATAACGCTACCTTCTGGGCCCATGAGAACATCACCATTTGCGGGTTCTAGATTTGCCAAAGCTGCATTAGCGTTTTGTTGAATAGATACAGGATATCCTATCCAATTCCATTCGCCACCAACGATTGTGATTTCATGATCATTGGGATCCGCAAGGGCTCCTGTGATTGTTAATGTAGATACATCCGACACATTGATTTTATAAGATTGCTCATTTTGTATCGAAGAAATACCCCCCATCCAAGTGCCATTAGGAAGTTTAATGAGAGAACCAGATTGAGACATAATTCTAATACCATACACACTAATCGAGCTCTCCAACTGCTGCAAACCATTATTACCTTCCATTTCAATTGGCGTTGACCACCAAGTCCAACCAGAGGCAAGTTGCATCTCCTGCGTCTGTGTAGCCGTAAACGCAATCTGAACCGGGTTGCTCGGCGTGCCATAGCCTTCCTCGCAGGTAGTCAGTGCGTCGAGGGTGACGGTTTGATTGTTGGAATCGGTGTAGGTGTAAGTAAGCACGTAGTTGGTCAGCTCAGAGCCTTCGTCTGTGGGATCCCACAGCTTGAAGGTGAGGGTTTCGGTGCTGCCGGTGTTGTAGAAGGCCTGCACCCAGTATTTACCGTCAAGGGTGGTGGTGGCCAAGCCACGCAGCTCATTGCCAACGTAGACGGCCAGCTCGGCGCCGGTGGCCGGGGCGGCATTGTCAACTGTCACAGCAGCCACAATGGGTGTGTTGCCGCTTTTCGCATGGGCGTCGGGCGCTGTGAAGTGCTGTGCGCTCACGGCTCCGCAGAGGAGCAGTGAAGCCATTAAACAAAGTAAACGTTTCTTCATATCTATTTAGGTTTTGATATTATTATTCTAAATCTAAACTATTATCGTGCAAAAATATGGGTTTTATTTATTTCTTGCAAGGATTTTTCTTAAAAAATATCATAATAATATAGCAAAATGTGAAATTGAGGAGTTTTCTCCTCGGTTTTTGGTTTTTTAGGGCTTTCATCCATACACTTTCGACCGAATCTCCGCACAGCGTTCACGGACATCATCGAGGATGACCATGCCGCGTTTTTTTGTGGGGGTGGCGTATTGCACGATGAATTCTGCAGTAATATTGTAAAACTGCATAAAAAAATATGCAATTTTTTAAAAAACTGCATGATTTATTGTGCAATTTTTGTATTTTTGCGGCGAATAACAACAAATGAGCCATGCGAAACTTAATTAATGCATTTCGTATCCAACTGGAAATCACCCCAATGACGTTCTTTAGGCCTTTTCATGAGGTCATCAATTGGAATAACCGACTGATCGGGCTGCTTGGCCCGAAAGGCGTGGGTAAGACGACCTTGTTGCTTCAGCATATCCGAAAAACACATGCATTTGAAGAGGCTCTGTATGTTCAGGCCGATGACTTCTACTTCACGTCCCATCGGCTCTTCGAGTTGGCATACGACTTCTTTGCCCATGGCGGCAAATACATTTATATAGATGAGATTCATAAATACAAGAACTGGTCTTCAGAAATCAAGCAGATCTATGACCAGCTGCCCTTGTTGAATGTGGTGTATTCCGGAAGCTCCCTGCTTGACCTGGAGCGCGGTGGAGCCGATCTCAGCCGCCGCACCCGTGAATACACTATGCCAGGACTCTCGTTCCGCGAGTACCTCAACCTATCGATGGGATGGGATCTGAAGACGGCGACTTTGGACGAAGTGTTGGCAGGAAAGGTCGACTTCCCGTATGGTACGCACCGACCGCTCATGTATTTCAAGACCTATATGAGGAAAGGATTCTATCCGTTTTTCAACGAGCCCGACTACCTGCCCAAACTCAAGAAGGTCATCATGACCACGGTAGAAGAGGACATCCCCCGTTATGCGCAGATGTCGATCTCCTCGAGGGAGCAACTGAAAAAACTAATGTATGTGCTGGCGCAAAGTGTCCCTTACAAGCCCAACTATTCCGAACTTGAACGCGATTTGGGCATTCCGCGTAACTCCCTTCCCGACTATATCGCATATCTCGAGAAAGCCCGACTGCTGTCGGCATTGAGGGAGAAGGCGTCGGGCAACGCGGTGTTGCGTAAGATTGACAAGATCTATCTGGACAATCCCAATTTGGCCTATGCCCTATCCGACAACGAGCCCGACTTGGGAAACATGAGGGAAACGGTTTTCGTCGCCTGGATGAAAGACCTTTACCAGCTGACGGCGTCATCCGTCTCCGATTTCGAGATCGAGGGCAGGACCTTCGAGGTGGGCGGCAAAAAGAAGGGGAAGAAACAAATCCAATCTGCTGCGGAAGGCTATGTTGTGAAGGATGACATCGAATACGCCTACCAAAACATCATTCCGCTTTGGATGTTCGGGTTTTTGTATTGACTCTGCATGCTTTAAAGTGGCGCATAAACAAAAGCGGGCAGATTTTCATCCGCCCGCTTTTGATAGGTCTTCTACCCTGCCCTTATTGGAGTGTTCCCATTTTGGTTTGGTTGTCAGTGGAGAAATAGATGTAGCCATGGCCGGGCACAAGCTCCGTGAAGTCGCCGCTCCAGCCGTTGTTGTAAGTGGCCTCGGTGCCGTCCTGTGCGATGATTCGGTCACCGTTGGCGGGCGTGAAGTTGCCGAGAGCTGAGGTAATGGCTTTAGCTTGTGAACCCGTGTAGCCGAACCAGTTGTAGCCGGGCAAAACCGAGAGGCTGACGCCGGTGGCGGGGGTGCCGTTCATGGTGAGGCTGACATCCGCCGTGGTCTCGATCTTATACATCTGTCCGGGGACGATCTCGGTCAGCGTGCCGCTCCAAGTATTGTTCTCATAGCGGAGGAAGCCGCCATCTTGCGAGTTGATGAGGATGGCGTTGCCGCCGAGGGCCTCTTTGAGCTGGGCCAGCGTCATCGTCGTGGTGGGTGCCCACCAGTTTATGCCTGGCGAGAGTTCAATGGTCTCCACCTCGGCAAAGAGGTAGATGTCTTGTTGCCCCGCGGCATAACAAGCGAACAAGTCGTTTGTGCTGTTGTACCTCATGAGATTACGGGTGTTCTCGCCTTGCGCTTGAATGGTGGCCACACCATTGGAACCGATTTCAATAGACCACTGGCCGTTGGCATCGTTCACTTCTTGGGTTCTCAGATAATTCTTCGAGCTGCTGGCCGCATAGAGGTAACCTCCATTGTCACCCCAACCGGCATCGAAGAAGGTCCAAGCACCCTCGCTGCCGCCCAAGGTCAGTTCACAAACGGTATTGTCGAGGGTGTGGATGGCATCGCCATCAATCACCACATCTTCGGCCGAACGGTTGTTGTTGTTTTGCGTCTTTCCCAAGGCTTTGCCTGCATCAACGTTAATGATCAGGTAGGACTTGCCTGCCACCAGCTGGTTGGCAGAGGTGACCAATTGGTAGTTGACCTCAAGGGGTAGTGACCATTGCGCATACAAAGTGAGATTGCTGGACAGGGAGACGATGGCTTCATCATCATAATGGTCTCCTGAACCATCGGCTGCCGTGTTCCAACCCACGAAGTCGTAGTTTTCACGCGTAAAGGCATTGGCTATGAGCGCAGTGGGCTCCAATTCGTTCACTTCTTGGGGATCCATGCTGCCCGAGCCCTCATTGGCGTTGAAGGTGATGGTGTAGGTAATGACACCTGGATTGACTTTCTTATAGAGTTGGATGGCTTTTTGGCTGGAGTAGGATGAGGATTTGAAGTACCTGAATCTTAGGTTGTTCGAAGCATTGTTAAACCTCATTACCGAGTTGTTGGATACCATTTTTACACTATTTGACTCGTACGAGAAAGTGTTCAAGACAGGTGAAGTACCAAAATTCACTACGTTGCTGTTAGATGAGCCATAGATGTATTTTCCGTTATTGGTACCACCATTAACCTTAACAGAATAACCACTATTCATGGGAGAGATAGTGATGGTGACAAAGTCATCGTTTGCAATAGTGCCGTCTGAGATGGGTTTAGAGACATAGCAACTTGCATTATCCACACCTGTCCATATGTAACCTGTGGTAGTGCTTTGCTCATATACTAAAATGTATTCCCCACTCCAGTCGCTTGGCGCACTGGTCACTTTAATGTATTGCGGCAAGGCCACGAAGGTGGCGGCCACGGTGACATCGAAGTCAGGCATCGTGAAGCTGTTGCCTGTCACAGTGACAATGTTGCTCACGTTTTCGGTTTCATACACATGCCAGCCTTCTAAGGTATAGCCAGTGTTCGGATTGGCGGTCAAAGTGACAGTCTCGCCTTGCATGGCCGAGGTCTTGTCGGCACTGATGCTACCGTTCGTCACTTCGCTAATGTTGATTTCGTATACGGGTATTTCGGCGAATACGGCGGTGTAGGTGGCGTTGCCGGTAACGGTGAAGCTGCGCGGATTCTCCGTGTTGCCATCACTCCAGTTTTGGAACTCATAGCCTGCGTTGGCCGTTGCGGTCAAGGTGCAGGTCAAGCCTTCGTAATAGGTGCCTGCGCCACTAATGGTGCCGCCTGCGGCAGGACTGGCGTTGGCGGTGATGGTGTATTGTGTGCCGCTGCCCGCGATGACGTTGCCGCTGAGGCTGACCGTGGCGGTGGAGTTGCCACAAGTGAAGGTCATGTTGCCCGTGATGCTACCGGGGTTGGCGTTGGCAGAGAGGCGCACATAGACCATGGTGCGGAGCTCACCGTTGGTGGGCGTCAGCGTCAGCGTGTTGGCATAGGTGCCTGTGGCGGTGGTGCTGGCCTCAAAGCCCGCAGGCAGGGTGACGTTCACGTTGCTCTGCAGGTTGGCGCCAATAAAGGCCACGCTCTGCGACTCTGATGGCGACACGCCGCCCATGGATTGGAAGCCACTGAGATTGTTCGGCGAAACCGACAAGGCAGCATTGGCCCCAGCAGTGGTCTTGGCCAGCTTGATGATGTTGTTTTCAGTGGCAGTGGTATTATATGAGCCAGACGACGAGGTGAGAGATGTAGCTGTCGAGGGGTCGAAGTCGTTAGTGTCGCTGTCGATGTAACGCGACATGTCCCCTCCTGTGGAATAGGTCCTGAAATACCTTCTGGATGACACGCTGTAACTGCCCGTGTTGTCATCGAAGGTGAGCAGCAGGTTGCTGGTGCCGTCATACACGAATGGAGTGTCTAAAGTAAAGGTATACCAACCCACAGAGTTGAAGGTACTGGTGCCTGAATACACGAGATGGTCCGAGGTCTCATCCACCCAATTGTCCGTCAACGAGCTGGCTGTGGTGTTCGACATGTAGATGCTGAAGTCTCTGGAACCCGAGCTGGAGGCACTGCCTGAGGTGCTGCTGCCTAGATAATAGAAACTGATGGCCGTGATAGTGCCGGCGGTTCCCACTTCGGCGGCGGTGTAGATCTGCTGTGTCATCGAATAGCCGTAGTAGACGTGTGTGGGCAGGGCCCAGCCGGTGGTGTTAACGGCGGTGGAGCCGATGGTGATCTCGTTGCTCTGTGAGGAAACGAAGGTGGCCGCCACGGTGACATCATAGTCGGGCATCGTGAAGCTGTTGCCGTTTACGGGTACGGTGGTGTTGATGTCGCCAGTCTTGTAAACGACCCAGCTGTTGAGGCTGTAGCCTGAGGCAGGCGTAGCGGTCAGGTTGATGACATCGTTCTTGTAAGCCGTTGCATGGTCCGCGCTGATGGTGCCGTTTGTCACCGAGGCCAAAGTGATGTTGTGCAAGGTAAGCGGGGCAAAGTTGGCCACAAACGTGGCAGGACCCGTCACGGTAAAGCTGCGCGGGTTGGCGGTGCTGCCATCATTCCAGTTAACGAAGTCGAAGCCCGAGTTGGGCACGGCAGTCAAGGTGCAGGTGGTGTTCGCGTAGAGTTCTCCGCCGCCTGTGACGGTACCGGCATTGGTCGGGTTAGCCGTGGCCGTGATGGTGTACTGTGTGCCGCCCACCACGCTGATGGTTCCGAGATAGGTCTGTTTGTTGAATCCGAACACACAGAGCGTGAGCTCGGTGCCAGGGGTCAAAGTGCCACTGATGGGGATGCTGACAGAGGTGCCGTTCACCGTGCCCCTACCTAAGATGTTGTGGTTGGCATCGGTGATGGTGGCCACTGCCCCACTGCCGTTGCTGACGGTCACCGAATAGGTAGAAACACCGGGAGTGATCGTACCCGTGTGGCTGACGCTCATGGCCTGCGGGGTCTTGGTACGAACCAGCATACTTGGGTCTCCATAGAGAATCCAAGCTTGGTAGGTACCGACAGCCGCTTGGTCTGAACCGTAGTTGTCAAAGATACCCAACAGACCGTTGATGGAGAGGCCTCCCCAGGTGTGTTTCGTGCCGCCGGAGTTGGAGAGTCCGACCAAAATGTCGACGCACTCGTCTTGTGCCCACATGGGCGGAATCCAAGGCTGGCTGATGTACGACATCAGTGTACCAATGGCACCCGTGGGATTGTTATTGTTGGTGGCATTCATCCAAGCCTCAGCGAAGCAGTCGCTGCTGTAGTCGTATTTACCCACGAGGCAGGCCACCGACCAGATGAAAGGCAGCTTGTTGTTGTTGGTCAAGGCATTGACATGCGAGACACTATAATTGGCCACGCCCCACATCGTCTCAGCACCATGGTTGCAGTAGTTGATGATGCCCACACCGCTGTTGATGTCAGATGAGATCTGAGATGCGGTGGCAGTATACCCCGAAAGGTTTTCATAGCGTTGATAGACGGGAGAATAACCATAGTTCAACAAGTCCGTTCGGATGACATCCATATGCTCGTAATCATCCTCGCCGTTATGGCCGGAACCGCCCTCATTCCTTGCGATACCTTGAGCCACTTGAAGCCAAGTCGCTGAGGTAGTCAAGTCGCGCTCGTAGGTAATGACACGGTTGGCTTGGGTGGTCACGCGGGCTGCGCTGCTGGCGGAGAAACGACCGATGAAAACATCGTTGTAGATATCGCTACCCACAATCTGACCATAGGCGTTGTCGCCCTTTCCGCCGTAGGATGAGCCACCACCCGTATAGGAATAACCCGGGATCTGGGCCACGTCGCCGACGAGCAACACGTGGGTCAGGTTGTTGTTGGCGTTGTATTGGTTCTGGATATAGGTCTTGATGGCTGAATAGCTGCTACCTGCGGTGCTGGTGCCCACGATGGTGGTGTTCACGCCGCGGGTCTTCTTCCAGTTGACGAAATCCGTCATGTAGTCGATGAAGTTGTCGTAGCAGATGATAAGCAGGTCGCCTTCCTCGTCGATGGGCGTGTAGCGGTTCATCGAGGCTTCGTAGTTGATGAAGTGGCGCTGGTAGACACTCTTGAAGTCGGGATCCATCTTGACGACGTTGCTGCGGCGGGTCTCGATGACATTCTCACCGTGGTCGTCCACCTTGTACATCTCCACCGTCATGTTGTAGTACACGCGGAGGGTCTTGGTGGCAGGGTTATAGGCAAAGGGATAGACCACCATGTTTTGTCCGCGGAAGTCACGGATGATATATGGCTCGTAGAGGCCAATGTTGCTGGCCGGGAAGAACGCATCCTCGCTGTAGCATGCGCCATAGGTGTAAGGCACGTCCTCGGGGTTGATGGTGCGGGGGAAGTCGCCTTTCGACGGGGCCACCTCGATGCCTTCGAAGTCACGATACTGGGCGTCGACGACGCGGATGCTCATGCGGGCCTTGTCGCCGATGAGCACGGGGATACCCGTCATAGGCATGTCGGGTTCGCCGGCCTTGGCGGTGCTGACCGCCTTGGGCATGGTGATGACCTTGGCCTCCCCTCTTGGGGTGTTCACATTGGCCGTGTAGAACCCCGGAACTTGGATGTTGACTTTAACGCTGCTTTCTGTTGCGGAGACGAGCTGCTTTCGGTAGCTCTCGGGTTGACCGCTGAGGATGTAGTTCCATTGCGGAGCGGCTTGCTGTGCGAACAGTGTCGCGGCGGCTGTCAAGAGGATACTTAGAATTAAACCTTTCTTCATGATATTTTTGGTTGTTTATTGGTTGTTCGAAATGGAAGGTACGGTTTTGTTGGGCATTTGAGAAATAGACGTAGCCGTGGCCAGGCACGAGTTGGGTGAAGTTGCCTCCCGTCCACCTGCCATTGTTGTAGGTGACGGTGCTGTTCTGGCCGATGATCTGGTCGCCGTCTTCAGGCGTGAAGCTGCCGAGGGCATCGGCGATGTCCTTGGCCGTCGTGCCCGTGTAACCGAACCAGTTGTAGCCCGGCAGGATGGTGATGTCGCCGGTGGCAGGTGTGCCGCTCATGGGGAGGCTGACTTCTGCCGTGGTCTGGATCTTATACATCTGTCCGGGGGTGATCTCGGTCATTGTGCCGCTCCAGCCTTCGCCTTCCTCATAGCGGAGGAAGCCGCCATTCTGCGAGTTGATGATGACACCCTTACCACCGAGTGCCTCCTCAAGTTGGGCCAGCGTCATCGCCGTGGTGGGCGCCCACCAGTTCATGCCTTCTTCAAGGCCGAAGAGCGTGGTGAAGCTAGAGTAGCGGCTCCATTCGGTGGCAGTACCTTCGCCACAGTCCACGCCTTGCACTTTCCAATCGTATCCTGTGTTGGCAGCAAGTCCGGTTGCGGTTACGGGACCCGTAACACCGCTGAAGAGACTCGTCCACTCGCCAGGTTCAGCGTAATTATTGGGATCGTAAATCTTAAAGTTGTCAACCAACAAAGCATATTGGTCGTTAGAGGTGCATTGGATAAGGAAATTCGTGGCACCTTCAGGAACGGTAGTCACGTATTCCTGCCAATCGGTGCTATTCGTTTCGACGGCGTCCTCCCAAACAAGGTCTTCACCAACGAAATAGCCCACCTGGAAAGTTTCGGTATACTGCGCGTCAAACGCTTTATAAACAAACTTAAAGGTCTTCCCACCGACTCCATCCATCAGGTCAGGAGAAATCAGATATTGAGGCGGATTCTCTGTATACATGAAGACGAAGCAGGAGCTACCATCGACGCCGTTGGCATAGAAATTACTTCCACTTGCCAAATTATAGGCGCCCCATTCTCCAATGGCTCCGTCTAAATCATCATAGAAATAGGCAATGGCAGAGGTTCTGTATTGCACATTGTAGCTGTTCAATTCTTGAGCCCAGTCAAGTGTGGCCGAAGTGGCGGTGATGTCGGTGGTGTTCAAGCCGACGGGAGCGTCACACAGTGAATGTGTGGTGAAATCGGACAGGACACTCCAACTGGTGGTACCATTGCTACAGTTACCCTGCACCTGCCATTCGTAGTTAGTCTCAGTGCTCAAGCCAGAAATGGTGCAAGGACTGGTCACGTTACTGACGGTTTGCCATGCGCCTGGTTCAATGTACGGACCTAGGATCATGAAGTCATCAACCAAATAATATGCACTCGTGCTTGAGACGCTGTTAACTCGAATGCCGACATACTTGGTGCCGGTAGGTATTTCCTCATAGTATGCTTCAAGTGAGGTGCCTGACGCTATGGTTTGGGCGGTTCCCCATGTGAAAGCACTGGTGGAATTGGTAGTGCTTGAGGTGCCAATCTGAATTGTCGCTGTACCATTATATCCCACATGATAGAAATAAACATAGCATCCACTTTCTGTAATGTCGAGTTGAGGCGAGATGAGATACTGGGGCGTCGTGCCATTGCGAACGAAAGCAAAGAAACCTTCAAGAAGGCCGGAATTACTTGCGAGGCCGCTTGTAGTCCAACCCGAAGGCAGCGTTTCCTCGTCGAAACCTTCATATAGCAAGGTCTCTCGGCCTCCAGCGGTTCTATATTGCACATTGTAGCTATCCTGATATCCAGTCCAGTTGAGGATGGCTGAAGTGGCAGAGACATTGGAGGAATACATGGCCGAAGGTGTGCTGCACCACGAAAGCGTGGTGAAGGATGTTCCGACCCATTCACTTCCACCTATACCGTCGCAAACGCCTTGCACCTGAACTTCATAGATGGTTTCTTCCGGCAAATCAGTGAAGATATATGGCGATGTGACATTAGTGATGGTCCTATCCCATCTATCGCTGACACTGGCAATAGAGATGTCGTCGAGGAAAAGCGCAAAAGCGTCGTTCGACACGCAGTTGATGGCCAATTGAATGGTTTGCCCAGCATAGGCTGAAAGGTCGTAGCTGTAATTCGTCCAATCTACAGGAACTTCAATGTATGTAGAGGCACTTCCAGCCAGATAACTCGAGAAAGTGCCGCTGCTTCTGTAGACACCGACCTTGATGCGTTCAAGACCATATTGATTGGTGAGGGACCTCGCCCAGAAACTCAATTGGTCGCCGCTTTCGATGCTCAATGCAGGTAGGATGAACCAGTCGTTATTGGTCGCGCCGTTTGCTGCCAAACAGGCACCGAACATGTCGCCGCCATGGGATGCCCAACTATCGGAAAGACCATTCTGGAAAGCAATGAACGATCCTGTATAGCCTTCGTTCTCAAAGTCGATACCATCAACTCCGTATGTTTGGGTGGCATCACCATCATAGGTGGTGCAGGGCGAGAAATTGTCAACCTCAAAAGGCGTTGCCGTTTCGAAGTCATAGACTAGTTTTGGTGCTGTAATCCTGTAACGCAAATTGTAGCTGTCAGCCTCGCCACTCCAACTGATGGTGGCGGAGTTGGGTGTGACATTAGAAGCGGATACATTGGTAGGAACGGCTTCGCATGCCAGCGGCTGCAATTGATTCTCCGTTTTGTGGAACTTCACTGAGTTTTTGCTTGCTGTACGGTTTCCTGCTGTCGTTATATTGGTAGGATCATAATTAGTAGTGCCATTCTGGTTACTCGGACTGATAAATATGGCTTGATATCCAGTTGTTGAAGTCACATAAAAACTCATGGTTGCCGTACTACCTGTGTTATCATCCACAATCAAAGCCACATTGTTATTCCCATCGTATGCAAAAGGAGTAGAGAATGTGATGGCGCTCCAACTATTGGCTGTAAAGGTGACGTTACCGCTAAACACCTTGTCGGCAACAGTCGGATGGATCCAGTCGGAGGTAGTGCCGAATTTGTCTTTAGTAGTACTCACCATATAAATATCCAAATTGCGGGTGGCGGCCCTAACACTGTAGAATTCAACGCCTGTAATAGTGCCAGCTGCACCCAATTCAGAGGCAGTATAAATTTGTTCAGTCAAAGCGTATCTTCTAGCAGTGACGGTTGGCAAGTTGGAATTTGAAGTTGTTCCAGTTCCCACTGTAACTGTGTTTTCAACTACAGTTTGGGTTCCAAACACCGCGCTCACCGTAACATCGTAAGTGGGCATTCTGAAGCTGTTGTTTGTTACGGTCACCGTATTGCTGGGGTTGCTGGTCTGATAGACATTCCATTCTATAAACGAGTAACCTGTGTTGGGCGTCACCGACAAAGTGATGACATCACCCGCTTGCGCTGTGTTTGCTGAAGCGGTAACGGTACCACCAATCAAATAAGGCACGGTCACAGAATAGCCTGACATGAAAGTAGCACTGACGGTTACGTCTCTGTCGGGCATAGTGAACTGGTCGTTGGTCACCGTCACGTTGCCATTGTCTACAGTCCAGTGGTCTAAGCGATAGCCTTCATCAGGCGTGGCAGCCAGGGTAATGACCTCGCCTGCATAAGCTTCTGTCGGGTTCACACTGATGGTGCCGTGCTCCTGGTTGGGGTTGTAGGTGACCTGGCGCAATGTCAAGGCATGGAAGTTAGCCGTATAGGTGGCATCGCCGCTTACGGTGAAGGTGTAGGTCGGCTCGGTGGAGACCACGCTGCCGTTCAACGTCCAGTTGTCGAAGGCATAGCCGTAGTTGGCTGTGGCGGTCAGGGTGCACTCGGAGTTGGCATAATGCTCACCAGCACCACTCACCGTGCCACCTTCGGTCGGATTAGCAATGGCATTGATGGTGTATAAAGCATCGCTCCGAATCGGGATGGTGGTGATATAGGGTTGACGTTGGTTGCGGGTGACCACAATCATGGCTGTGCCAGCGGAGGTCTGCGGGGTAATCGGCACATTGACAGAGGTAGCGCCAGCAGGCACCTCGGCCACACCGATAATTTCGTTGTTGACGGTGATGGACACATACGACCTGGCATCAGCATTCACGGTGAAGGAATTGTCACCAATTTGTAATGCGCTCGCATGACTCACGTTGTTGGTTGTCGGTACCTTTAGGTATGGCATCACGGAACCATCACCAAAGCAAAAGTAGCATCTCCAGTAGTATTCTTCAGACGCATACGAATTAGTGCCTGTACTGTGGGTATAGTTGTTAGCGTATGCGTATGACACTGAGACGTTTCCAATGTAGGGAACGGAGTTCAGTGTGTTGAATCCTGTATCATCAAACATGGCATCGTAAGCACCCTTTTGTGTGCCCGACACGGATGGCGTAGAACCTGAAGTGCCTGCGTTGAATGCTCCAACACCAAAATAATAGTCTTCATACCAATAGGATTCCACAACCGAACCGATATAGCCAAAAGCAGCTTTGTTTTGGGCACGAACCATGGTCTCGCCGAAGCAGGTCTGACTGTTTTGGGCATTTTTAAAGTTGGCAGTCAAGCAGCAGTTGCCCATGGCCCAGAAAGGCTTGTTGGCATTGGTCAATGAATTCACTTGAGAGTTAGTGAATTCCGGATCATGCCACTTTTGGATGTCGCCATGTGCTGTGTAGTTGACAAAGCCTACATTGTTGATAAAGTTGTAGCAAGTGGTCTGACCTTCTTCAGTGGTAATAAAGGTATGAGGCGTGATGCCATGTGCCGTGTTGAAGTAATTGTTGGCTGCATAGTTGATGGTAGGTTTACCAACAACTGCAGTCCAATACTCGTCCCAACCAGCAATGAGCAGGGTTTCGTTCAAGTAGCTCGGGTCGGGCATGGTGTATTTCTCGTACATCAGCGTCTTGTCTACAAGGTATCCAAGTTGGGAAGTGGTGGCAACCGGCATACGACTCAAAAACATGTCGTGATAGATGTCACCATCTACGGAAGCATATTCCAGGTCCGTGGCTGCATTTCCATAAGTGCTGCCATAATCCCAAAGCGAATAGTGCGGGACGACTGTTTCATCGCCCACGATAACCAGGAAGGATGGATGGTTGGTGTTGTATCGGCTTTGGATGCCGGAACGGATGGTGGAAGATGAGGTGCTGCTGGTCACAGTATAAATGTCCACCTCGATGCCCTTTTGCTTCTTCCATGTCAACCAGTTCTGGAAAGCGGTGCTGTTGGCAAAGGTTGATGTGGTCACAACGAGCATCTTCACTGGGGTTCTGTAGAGGTCGGGGTGCTGGTCATAGACGCTGCGAAGGCCCCTACCGTTAAACAACGAATTATACACGACATCGAAATAAGGGCTGTAGGTGTCGAGCATCATCTTCTCGGTGGCCTGGGCATCGGCGCCATCGAAGTGCACCTCCACCTCGATGTCGTTGAACACGCGCAGGGTGTTGTTGACAGGGTCGTAGCTCACGGGCTCGATAGTCATCTTGCCGAGCTGCACGCCACGCATGATGCCTTCCACGTTGACAGTGGCCCTAGGCTCGCTGCGGAAGCCACGGGTGCGGTAGGCATCCTCGTTCATAATGAAAGGCACATCCTCAGGACGCTGGTCCTTTCTCAGTGAGGGCTGACGCGGCACCAAGGTATGGATGCCCAGATCCTCCAGACGGTAGTCCGTGGTGCTGTAGCTCTTGATTTCGACATAGGGGTTGGCGCCGAAAGGCACGGCGATCAACTCGTTGATGACAGGAATCTGCGGGTCGCCTTCGTTGCCGCCGATGACGGTGTTAGCCATCGAGAGCCAGGAGAAGGTGCCACGCACACTGTTGTAGTCCTCCGCCGTGATGGTCGAGAAGGAGAACGAGGCCCTGAGGCTCGTTATGTCGCTCTTCACGCATTCAGCCTTATCCGCCGAACGCAGCTGGATGCTCTGTTGTGCCAAGGCACTCAAGCCCATGGCCACTAACAATAAGGATAGAAATACTTTTTTCATTTTATGGTTGTATTATTGATTGTTGCTTATGGAATGAATATGGTTTTGTTCTCTGTTCTGCTCAAGCAGGACAAGAAACAATGTGAATGTTTTCTTCATTTCCTAAAATCGCCTCTTTTTAATAGTTCAACGTGTTGCTCTCCGTGGCATTGGAATGGTAGACATAGCCGTGGCCGGGATAGAGCTTCGTGAGCGTGCCGCTCCAGCTGCCCACGCCATCGGTGACGGTGTAGACGGCCTCTTCGCCGTTCTTCGCCTCTATGGTGTCGCCATCAGTAGGTGTGAGGTTTAAGTTGCTGAGTTGCGTGGGCTGTGTGCCCATGAAGCCGAACCAGTTGTAGCCGGGCATGAGGGTGAGGGTGACGTTGGTTGGGATGGCTCCCGAAACGGTAAGGTTGACGGGTGCGGTGGATTTGATGCGGTACATATTGCCAGGATCGATAACGGTCAGCGTACCGCTCCAGTTTTCACCGTCATAACGGGCAAAACCTTCGTCCTGCGAGTTGATAAGGACGGCGGTGTTGCCAAGAGCTTCCTGCAGGTCTTCCAAATCCATTTCGAGGGTAGGCACCCACCAGTTCCAGCCTTGTACTAGGTTTTCTGTTTGCTCGAATTTAGTATCCTCACAAAAAACTGTAGCAACCCAACCAGAAGCATTAGTGTTTCTATTTGAATGGAAAACGAAAGTTAGTGCTCCATCATTATTGGTGGCAATCACTGTTCCTGGGGAATTTGTTCCATAATATTGACCTATTTCTGGGGCTGATGTGCTTGAGCCATCATAAATTCTCAAATAATCAGTAATGGATCCCCATGAGGTATTTTGTAAATTAAATGCCGAAAAAACAACCTTTATTTTAGCTCCTAAGCTGCCAGGGTTAAAGGTCATCGTATAGTCAAGGCTGTTGCCATAATTTGAATTCGGTCCGCCTGAATCATAGAAAAAGGCATTACATGTGGTAACCGTCGAAGTGGACATATTATAGGATTCCATAGTATGAACATTGATATAGTTATTCTTTATCAATGTCTCACTATTGCCTTGAGTATCAGTAACCGTCAGAGTGACATTGTAAATGCCCTCATTATCATATCTAATGTTAGATGGGTTTTGAGCCGTTGAAGTAGAAGGCGTACCTCCTTCAAAAGTCCAATTCCATGAGGCAATGGTTCCGTTTGAAACATCTGTAAAGCTGATGTTTGCGCCAACAGCTACATCTGTTGAAGAAGCTATGAAAGCCGGTACAATACAACTATTACCAGGCATGAGCTGGATATTATTCAGATTCACCCTTTGTCCGTCTGCAACAGTGACATCTAGGTAATGAGGACAATAACCCTCTTTGGAGAATTTCAAAGAATAGCTGCCACCCTTAATTGGCCTGTGGAAGTCACCGAGGGTATGGGTGCTCACCTCGGAGCCGAAATCGTCGTGGTTGAGTACGGTGACAGTGACACCTTGAAGCGGTTGTCCGGTCTCGGCATCAAACACGAAACCATGGATGCCATTAAGGCATTCCTCGATATAGGTGAGCATGGCGTTGTGGCTGTAGTTCCAGAAGTTCGGCAATTGCGAAGCACTTGGTGTCTTGGTATTGGAGCATTCCACTGTGACTTCACGACATTGGCCGTAGTAGTTCATATAGTCTTGACGGCTACCGGTGATGGTGTACCAGGCGTAGCCGTTGGTGATGCCTGAAGGGGTGTCGCCACTACTATTGGCGGTTTTCATATAGCTCGAGTTGACAGCTTGGCATAATTGGGCATACTCGCGAGAGACATATTGCCACCAGGCGTCATCAGGGTGAACAGGTTGATAGGTGTCCCATGGATAATTCACAATCTCGGCGCCACCGTGATAGTTGGCACCCATGGTGAAGAGATATTGCTGGGCCAAGTCCATCATCCACTGGCATTCGTCCTGATAGTAGGAAGCACCGTCAGGGTGGGCACCATCATCGAAGTCTGGGAAATGGCGGTTTAGGTCAATGTTGTTGCCGTTTGCGCGCCTTGCACCACTCACACTATTGTTACCGCCGTAATACGTTCCGTCGGGGTTAGTGCAAGGGAAAATGAACAAATCGACATTGTTCAGGATGTTTTGGATGCGATTATCGTTGCTAGTGCAAAACTCGTTGATAAGACGAAGCATCAGGATCATGCCCGTGACCTCGTCACCGTGCATGGTGGAGCTATAGAGGAACTTCGGCTTGCCATCAGGGTTGCCTTTGTAAAGACGGATACCTAGAATCCTTCGGTGATTGGTAGTGGAAAGCGTGCCTAAATCAACCAAGGAGCAGTTGGCACCGTTGGTCACGGAATTCGGGAAGCCTTCCATCATGTTGATGTATTGGGAATAAGTAAGGTAGCTGTCCCATTCGTAGGTGGCGCGGTCACCTCCCTCCCACATCTTGGCTTCTTCGCGCAGCGAAGGCGGCGTCTGCAACTCGGGCTGGAAGCCCAAGGCGATGAGTTTGTCATATTCCTGCTGGTTGGCGTAGGCCACCACGTTGCGGCCGTCGGTGCCATCGACGGAGCAGATGCGGCTGAGTTCTTGAATCTGGGCGGGATCGTCGACGCTGAGGGTGAAGTAATACTCACCGCGGTTGCGCATCAGCTGTTGGAGTTCTCTCTGGTTTTGGGCCACGAGGGAGCTGCTCAGGATAAGGGCGCATAAGAGACAAATATGACGTAAAAGCTTCATTTTTCTTAAAAAAACAAACATGCAAAGGTACAAAAAAAGTTGACTTGCAAGACAAAGAGGGTTTGTTTTTTGCGGATTTTGGAAAGTAGTATTAAGGTGAATGGGTGTGTGTTGACTCCCCCGCCCTGCGGGCACCCCCTAATCCCCCCCCTGCCCCCTTTGAAGGGGGACGGGGGACACCTCCGGACGCGGCGCAAAGCGACGACTAAGACAGGCTTGAACAGCATCCGGTAGGTTCTGCGCCCGGTAGGCGTCCCCCTTCTAAGGGGGGCAGGGGGGATTCAACACGCACACCAGCAGGCAAATTAATCCTTATTTACAAAAAACCGTATCTTTGCATGATTTAACCTCCATGCCATGAATTTCGAGGACATTACCCCTGACTATCTTTACCAACAAGGCATCAATCCTGATGGTTTGTTGTTTAGCAGATATCATCTTCCGTATAATCCAAAGCTTAGAGAATTCAGCAGGGACATGCGTCGAGACGGAGAAAAAGCCGAGGCTATGCTTTGGAAACGTCTAAAAGCGAAACAATTAGGTTATACTTTCAACAGGCAGAAACCGATTCTAAACTTCATTGCGGATTTCTACTGCAAGGAGTTGAACCTCGTAGTTGAAATCGACGGAGCCTCCCATTTTTCTGCTGAGGCCCAGCAAAGGGACAAGGAAAGAGATAGGCAGATGCAGGCGTTGGGATTGGAAATCCTGCGAGTGTTGGATGGTGATGTGCGTAAAGATGCAGATAGGGTGGCTTGTTTCATTGAGGAGCAGTGCAGGGGAATTCAAGAGAGAATGAGTAAAAACGGATAAAGGGAGTCAACACATGTGATTAGTTTGGATGTGTGTTGACTCCCCCGCCCTGCGGGCACCCCCTCAAGAGGGGGACGCCTCCGGACGCGGGGGCAAAGTGAAGACTAGGATTGTGAGGGATGTGCTGACTCCCCCGCCCTGCGGGCACCCCCTAATCCCCCCTGCCCCCTTGAAGGGGGACGGGGGACGCCTACCGGACGCGGGGGCAAAGCCAAGAGTGATTGTTCCCGCTGGAAGCGGAAACCTTATTTAATTAGTAATCAGAATGTTATTGTCTTCGACTGATTATCCGCCGAAATATAGACATAACCCCTACCCGGCTGGAGGGTGGTGAGGGTGCCGCTCCAATTGCTGCCGTTGTAGATGGCGAAACCACCGTCTTGCGAGATGATTTTGTCGCCTGGTGCAGGACTGATGCCGAGGGCGGCAAAGGACTGCGGTTCCGTGCCGATGCAGCCGAACCAGTTGATGCCGTTGGTGATGGTGACACTGACATTGGTGAACGGCGTGCCGCTCAGCGTGAAGGTGCAGGCAGTGGTGGTCTGTATCTTGTACATCTGTCCAGCGACGAGACTACCCGTGGGCGTGCCGTTTTGCGACTGGATGGACTGCAGATTGTCGCCCAATGCCGTTTGCAATTCTTCTACACTCGTGGCCACCGTCGGCGCCCACCAGTTCCAGCCGGCTTCCAAGACGACCTGCTGCTCGGCAGGGTAATCCTCGAGCTCGGTGCGGCGGAAGAGATAAACGTCCTGCTGACCAGAGGCATAACACGAAAATATAACGCTTTGGTCGTTGTATTTCAACAGATTATGTGAATTACTGCCTTGCGCCGCAAGGGTAGCCGTGCCATTTTCCCCTATCGTAATGCTCCACTGTCCGTTGGCATTGTTGGATGCCTGCGTCTTCAAATGGTTAACACTGCTACTTGCCGCATAGAGATAGCCGCCGTTATTACCCCACCCTGCATCAAAGAATGTCCAATAGTTGCCAAACGCACCCAAAGTCAACTCACAAACGGTGTTGTCAATGGTGGAAATGATGTCATTCTCAATCGTGACGTCGGCGGCGCTCCGGTTGTTGTTGTTTTGCGTGGTTCCCAAGGCCTTGCCATTGGCCACATTGACAATCAAGTACGTGCGACCTGCAACGAGTTGGTCGGCTGAAGTGACGAGCTGGTACTCCTGCACGAAGCTCTGCGGAGAATAGTTGATTACAGCGCTCACGGTGACATCACTAGCGGGCATCTCAAACTGGTTTTCGGTGACGGTGACAGCGTTGCCCAGCGCATCGGTCACCAGCCATTGCGTAAAGGCATAACAGGGATCCACCGTGGCGGTCAGGATGATTTCGGTTTCGGCAAAGGCCTGCGAGGCACTGGCGCTGATGCTGCCATGGTTCGGTTGCACCAAGCTGATGTTGAACAACTGGTCCCACTGGGCGTAAAGCGTCAGGTCGTCGAGCAAGGTGACCGTGGCACCGTCGGCATAATAGTCGCCCGATCCGTCGGCGGTGGTGCTCCAGCCTTCGAAGACATAGCCTTCTCTTGTGAAGGCATTGGCTTGCAAAGCCGTAGGCTCAAACTCGTTGACGGTCTGATTGTTCATCGAGCCCGCGCCACCATTCTTTTCAAAGTGGATGGTGTGGGTCTGCATGGCATAGGTTCTCTTATAAAGCTGAACGGGCTGCTGGTTGGTGTAGGTGTCAGATTGAAAATAACGGAAACGGTTCTGACCTGAATTGTTATTGTACCGCATCACCGAGGTATTGGAGACCATCTTCACGCCATTGGACTCAAATGAGAGCGTGTTCAAGGACGGGTTAGCTCCAAAATTGATTTTGTTACTACCCGAACTGCCATAGATGTATTTACCATTATTAGTGCCTCCATTGACTTTAACGGAATACCCGCCCGACATTGGGGCAATCGTCAGGGTGATCAAGCTTTGGTCGTCAGCAATGATGTCATTTGAAATGGTTTTCGAGACATAGCTGTTCACCTCGTCTACGCCCGTCCAAACGTAACCTGTAGTGGCACTTTGTTCATAAACAAGGATATATTCCCCGCTCCAGTCCGCAGGCGCGCTCGTCACCTTCACGAAATCACCGTTGGCACTGCCCTGCACAAAGGTGGCCATCACGGTGACATCGAAGGCAGGCATGACGAAGCTGTTACCGCTGACATTGACAGTGGTGCCCATGTCGCCCGTCTTGAAGACGTACCACGCATACAGGCTGTAACCCGTGCTGGGCGTAGCTGTCAACGTGATGCTCGTCCCCGACTTAGCGCTGGTCGATGAGGCACCGATGCTGCCGTGGCTGACCGTACCCAAAGCGATGCTATAATAGGTGTTGTTCACCACAAAGGTGGCACTCACCGTGACGGCATAGCCCGGCATGGTGAAAGTGCCGTTGCTGCTTACCGTGACCGTGGTGCTCGGGCTACCTGTCTTATAGACAGTGTATGTGTCTACCATATACCCTAGCTCGGGCGTGGCGGTGATGGCCACGGTGGTGCCTTCCATGGCACTCTCGGGAGCCGACACGCTGCCGTGCGACAAGCCCGTAGCGCAGGTGATATTGTATGACACACCTCCTTGCCAGCTCGGGTCCCATATCATGCGGGCGTATTCGGGATGGTCGATGAAGGGATTGCGGTTGTTTTGATAGCCGTAGACGGCATTGTTGCGCGCTATCTCCTTGTCGCTCACGGGGTCGGCGTCGCTCCAACGCAGCAGCATGGTCATGGCCCAAGGCAGGATCACCGACTTGTTGGTCATGGCACTCGTACTCCAATCGTCGTCTTCGCTGTAGTATCGCACGCTCATGTAGAAATAGCTACGGGCGATGTCGCCTTTATACTCATCGATGGGTTCAAACACACGGCCCGTATAGCCCGAAGTGACACAAGACCCCAACTTGGAGCCATTCCCCGAGATGTAAATGTAGTTACCGACCTCGCCGTATGGGTAGTTGCTGCGTTGCCCGTTCACAAAGCCATCGGTGGGATACACGTGGAAGAGGTCGCAACGGGGCGTGGTTTGCTCATTGAACCAACTCTGCGGCCAGGTGTGCTCACGGTTCCAGCAGTCGCCTTCCTGTTCGTATCCGCCGCATTGAGAGTTACCACTATAACTGAATATACAGTTGGAATAAATGTCCCACACGTTACCGTTGCCATCGTTGTCGGTATAGACAAAGGCATTCAGCAATCCATTATAGCTCACCACCTGGTGCCCCTTGATGATATTATGCAACGCCACTTTCAGCTCGTCGCCGGTCTTGCCGTTGGCTGCGTTGTAGTAGCCGTTGGGGATCTGAGCGAAGCCTGTGAGGGTGGCTATGAGGAGAAAGAACAAAAAAGGTTTCTTCATGGTCGTTTGGGTTGGTGTTTAGAACGTAATCGGCTTCGTTCGTGTGGCAGTCGATTGGTAGATATAGCCCCTCCCTGGCACGAGGCTTCCCAAGTTGCCATTCCAGCCGTTGGCGCCGAATTGGGTGGTGCCGTCCTGACCGATGATCTGGTCATCAACATTGGGCGTGAAGTCCTCACCCAAGGCCTTGTCGATGGAAAGCCCTGCCTCACCCGTGTAGCCGAACCAGTTGTAGCCCGGAAGGATGCTGATGGTGGAAGCAGTGACAGGCGTGCCCGTCAGGGTAATGGTGGTGACTGTCTGGACATTGATCTTATACATCTGTCCTGGCACGAAGCCCTGCAACGTGCCGCTCCAAGCGCCGTTCTCGTAGCGCACAAAGCCGCCGTCT
>JAEEGG010004066.1_pt1 | contig 35751 bp, 34 predicted proteins | sample 9134161 | NCBI WGS metagenome assembly JAEEGG01 (sample SAMN16246543, study PRJNA631951) | gut metagenome | biome: gut microbiome; feature: rumen; material: CR-attached | host: Bos | place: Iran: Karaj | collected 2018-10
CGCGTTACTCACCCGTGCGCCGGTCGCCATCAATCAAAGCAAGCTTCGATCATGCTGCCCCTCGACTTGCATGTGTTAAGCCTGTAGCTAGCGTTCATCCTGAGCCAGGATCAAACTCTTCATTGTATAATTTTTATTTCTACGAAAGAAAAATTATACGAGCTTCCGTCGGTGCTCGGGATAGAAAGCAAGCTTTCTCTCCGCTCGCGCCTAGGAACCTTGTAAAAATTCCCTTTCGACTTTAATCTGTCTCAGAACGACTATCCAAGATTCTTTTCAGAAAGGTTGCTTGCGCGACCTTTCAAGAATTGAAACGGTTTGTTTCTTCTAACCCAAGTACTTCGAAAAGTACTCGCTTCTTGTACTACTTCTGTCTATGTAAATCTTTCAAAGAACTCTCTTTTTAAGCAAATCGCCAATTTTTAGGCGAAAGCGAGTGCAAAGGTACAACAAATATCAATACCATCCAAATTTTAAAGCAAAAAAATTCCCGAAAGCATGAAAGTTTTCGGGAATCATTACAAATTTAGGTTCGCTTTATATATTATATATAATGTACGCGCGAAAGTTTATTCGCGACGTCCAAATATTTTCAGCAGATAAATGAAGAGATTCACAAAGTCAAGATAGAGTGTCAGAGCACCCAGCAAAGCCAACTTCTGTGCACCCTCTCCCGCATCGGGAGCCATCTGCAACATCCGCTTGATCTTCTGAGAATCGTAGGCAGTCAGACCGACAAAGATCAGCACTCCGAGATAGCTGACAATCATCTCCAGACCAGAACTCTTCAGGAAGATATTCACAACCGTAGCGATAATGATACCAATCAGCGCCATAAAGAGGATTTTACCCATAGAGGTGAGATCGGTCTTTGTGGTATAACCTATCAGGGCCATTACAGAGAAAGTACCTGCCGTGATAAAGAACACACTAGCAATACTCGACATCGTATAGATCACAAAGATCGAGGAGAGCACGGCACCATTAATCACGGAATACAGGATAAACATCAGTGTGGCCGTCGTCAGTGACAGACGATTGATGGCAGCAGTGATGCCTATCACCAATGCAAACTCGGCAATGACCAGTCCCCAGAAAAGAAGTTGGTTAGAAAAAAGTGCCGTCAAAATGCCAGGGCTCGTAGCCACACCATAAGCTGTAGCACCAGTGATCACCAATGCCAAAGCCATCCAAACATATACCTTTCGCATCAGTGCAGGAAAGGCTGCCGACATCGAGAGACCTTGCTCACGTGTCATGGCGTCGAAATTTAATTCATTATAATTCATACTCATTCTTTTTTATTCGTATTCAATGTCTATTCTGCAAATATGATGCCACAAAGGTACACATTTACATTTAATAAAACATAAAATGAAGAGAAAAATACCTATTTATTAGCATTTTTGATTCTTTTTCACTATATTTGTGCCCAAGATAAACTATAAATAATACGCCTATATATGAAAATCGGACTATTTATCCCCTGTTATGTCGATGTGGTTTATCCTGAAGTAGGTGTTGCCACATACAAGCTACTAAAACATCTTGGTCTCGACGTAGATTATCCTTTGAATCAGACCTGCTGCGGACAGCCGATGGCAAATGCCGGCTTTGAAGCACAGGCCATCCCTCTTGCAGAGAATTTTGAAGAGAAATTCAAAGGTTTCGATTATGTGGTATCGCCCTCAGTCAGTTGCACCGCATTCATCAAGCTGAACTATCCGCGTCTGCTGAAAAAGGATCATGAGTGTGAAACCGCCAAAAAGGCGATGGATGTCGTGGAGTTCCTTCACGATGTGGTGAAAGTGAACCAGCGTTTAGGCACCTTCCCTCATAAGGTGAGTCTGCACAACTCCTGCCACGGTGTACGTGAGTTGGGCCTGAGTTCGCCCAGCGAAGAACATGTGAACAAGTTTAATAAGATCAAGGATCTGCTGGCGCTCGTAGATGGCATTCAGGTCGTGGAACCTGAGCGTCCTGACGAATGCTGCGGCTTTGGTGGCATGTTCTCGGTAGAAGAAACATCTGTCAGTGCCCAGATGGGTAAGGACAAGGTGGAACGACACATCCAGACGGGTGCTGAATATGTGACAGGCCCGGATTGCTCCTGTCTGATGCACATGGCAGGCGTGGCCAAGAAACAAGGCCTGAATATTGAGTTTAAACATGTAGTTGAAATTTTAGCAGCAGGATTATGAGTACAGGACATAGTATAGCAGCAAAAGCGTTCTTAAAGAACCAGACATACGCCAAATGGCATGATGCCACTTTCTGGGCAGTACGCACCAAACGTGACAATATGGCATACGGCCTTGATGAGTGGGAACAGTTACGCGAAAAGGCCAGCGCCATCAAGCGCCATACCATCACCCACCTTGACGAATATCTCGATCAGTTCTCTACAAATGCAGAGAAAAACGGCTGTATCGTCCATTGGGCCAAAGATGCCAATGAGTTTAATGAGATTGTCTATGGCATCCTGAAACAGCACGATGTCAAGAAGATGGTAAAATCCAAGTCGATGCTGACCGAGGAGTGCGAGATGAACCCTTATCTGGAGGCTCGTGGCATTGAGGTAGTAGAGACCGACCTCGGTGAACGCATCATCCAGTTGAAGGGACAGAAACCGAGTCATATCGTGATGCCTGCCATCCACTTGAACCATGATGATGTGGGGGAACTCTTTGAAGAGAAGGGCATCTCAACGGAGAAAGGCAATCACGATCCCACCTATCTGACCTATCGGGCCCGTTTGAGTCTGAGAAACGAGTTCCTGACGGCCGACGCGGGCATGACAGGTGGTAACTTCGGTATCGCCGCCACAGGTGACATCGTGGTCTGCACCAACGAGGGCAACGCAGATATGTCAACCTCTTGTCCGAAACTGCACATCGCCGCCATCGGTCTGGAGAAGATCATTCCCAACTACGACTGTCTGGCAGTCTTCCAGCGGATGCTCTGTCGCGCAGGTACTGGTCAGCCAACAACCACTTACACCTCTCATTTCCGCAAAGCTCGTCCGACAGCCCACCCCATGCATATTATCCTTGTGGATAATGGTCGCTCGGAGTGGATCGGCAATCCTGAACATTGGGAAGCCCTGAAGTGTATCCGTTGCGGTTCATGTATGAACACCTGTCCCGTCTATCGGCGCAGTGGTGGTTATAGTTACAGTTATTTCATTCCTGGTCCCATCGGCATCAACCTCGGTATGTTGCGTGATGCCCAGAAACACTCCGGTAATGTCAGTGCCTGTTCGCTGTGTAACAGTTGCCAGACGGTTTGCCCTGTCAAGGTCAACCTGGGTGATCAGATCTACCAGTGGCGTCAGCAACTGGATGAGTTCGGCACAGCCAACCCACAGAAGAAGCTGATGTGTAAAGGCATGAGTACACTCTACGGCAGTAGCGGTATCTATAATGCTGCCACGTCCATGGCACCCTTAGCCAACCTCATCCCTTCGCCATTGATGAACTTGAGTCTCAACCCATGGGCAGAAGGTCATGAAATGATGAAGTTCCCGAAAGAGACCTTCCATTCACTGTGGAAGAAAGGAAAAGTGAAATGAAAAAGTGAAAAGTGAAGAAAGAAAAGTGAAAAGTTATGAGTAGCAAAGAATCCATTCTGTCTAACTACAGAAAGAATATACGTCAGAAGTTTGACATGCCGTCGCTCGATGACATCCAGGCCATCACCTACCCTGACCCGCTGGTACAGTTTATCAAGATGACAGAGAGTGTAGGTGGTCATGTGATTGAGGTTAAGGAGGGACAGGATATCAATGACATCGTCAGAGAGCTTTATCCCGATGCCAAAGAGATCGCCTCTAATTTACCCGAGGTAAAGATAGCCACCAGGAATCCTGATGAGGTGGGACGTGCCCGCGACCTGAATGGCACGGATGTGGGTATCATCCGCGGTAAGTTTGGCGTGGCAGAGAATGCCTGTGTCTGGATCCCCCAACAGATGAAGGAGAAGGCTGTCTGCTTTATCTCCGAGAATCTGATCATCCTCTTGCCGAAGTCGCAGATTGTGAACAATATGCACGAGGCCTACAAGCGCATTGAGTTTGATAAGACCTACGATGGCTATGGCACGTTTATCAGCGGACCGTCAAAGACGGCAGACATCGCACAGGTCTTGGTGATGGGCGCCCAGGCAGCGCGCAGCGCCACGATCCTACTCATGCCAGAGTAGAGTCATAGATTCCACTTGTACCAGTCATAGCAGATCCCCCGTCCGCCAAAGCCTTCTTTCTGATAGATAAGTCCTTCGTTCAGATAGGTGCCTTGGTTCTCTGTAGAAATGCCAAAGTCGAAATACGGATGCTTTTCTAAGGACTGTCGGATCACCACATCAAACAGCCAGTCCAAGGCATGAACTTCCCTACCTCTTGGACTGGCTGCAATATATTGTGAGTGTACCACTCGGTTCGAGATGTAAAGCACACTACCACCGATGGTTTCATTCCCTTCCTTGGCAACAAACAAACGGATGTGCTGAGGGAAACGCTGATGCAACAACGTGATTTCTTCAAGCGTATGCACAGGATTCAGTCCATAACGCGCTTGCAGATTGGCTGTCAGGATCTGCCAGAACGGCTGATAATCCTCCGTCTCCTCAATTACCACACCAGACTGTTGCGCTTTCTGAGCACCACACTTTCGAATGCGATACCATGCATTTGGATGCTCCCTAGTGATGGTAGAAGCCAAACTACGGGTGAGGCGGACATCACACACCTCTACGATGGCATACAGATCTTCCTCCGAAGGCTGTTGATGGTAGATCCATGGCACAGGCTTATACAGAACTTTCCGGATGTCCTCTGAACGCAACGTTGCATTCAGCAGTCTGAAGATATCCACGACCTCAGCCGCCGTGGTCTTGTCACTCATGATCAAGCCGCCATAGGTCAATCCCTGATGCGAATATAACGTATCCCCATCCACGTTGGCAGGCAATAGCGCATACAGTTTCCCTCGACGGAAAAACAGCAGAGAATGATCCTGAAAACGGTCGGCATGATAATCCATATAGCGGCGGTCGAAGAGAAAAGTGCCATTCTTCGACGCCGCTACAAACTGGTTCCATTCGTCAGCAAACGCTGGCGTATATCGTCTAATCTCTAAGTTTGGCATAGGGATCCGTTCCGAGGACGGTCTTGGCAAGACGTTTCGCCTTATCACGGAGGGCATTCACATCATCGCCCACTTCACCGTAACAAAGCACGACACCCATACGACGACCCTTATGAGCCTCAGGTTTTCCGAAGATACGGATGCGGGTGCGGTCCTCCTTGAGAGCCTCATCGAGGTTGTAAGGCAGCAGTGAACGGTCCACAGGTGTCTTGGCCTCCGTAGGTGAAAGGATCACAGCCGACGCACCAGCATGCTCCAGATGAATGGCAGGGATAGGCAGACCCATCACCGCGCGGAAATGAAGTTCGAACTCAGAGAGGTTCGTGGTGTGACCAAGGGTTACCATACCCGTGTCATGTGGACGTGGTGAGAGTTCTGAGAAGATCACCTCTCCCTGTTTGGTCAGGAAGAACTCCACGCCCCAGATACCAGCACCTGTCAGAGCCTTGGTCACCTTGTCGGCCATCATCTGTGCCTGCTTCAGTGCCTCGTCGCTGATCTTATACGGCTGCCAGGACTCACGGTAGTCACCTGACTTCTGCACATGGCCAATCGGCGGACAGAAGATCGTAGGCCAACCATGCTGCTGGGTCACCGTCAACAGTGTGAACTCTGAATCGAAGTCGATAAACTCCTCAATGATCACTTCCTTCACATCACCACGTGAACCTTCCATCGCCTCCTTGAAAGCCTGTTCCAATTCACCATCATTATGCACATAACTCTGACCATGACCAGAAGAGGACATCAGCGGTTTTACCACACAAGGGAAGCCGATCTCATCGGCTGCAGCCTTAAACTCCTCGAAAGTCTTGGCATAGAAATACTTGGCAGTACGCAGACCAAGTTCCTTAGCAGCCAAGTCACGAATAGCACGACGGTTCATCGTGAAATTCACGGCACGGGCCGAAGGAACAACCTGGATACCTTGTTCCTCGAACTTAAAGAGACGCTCCGTACGGATGGCCTCAATCTCAGGCACGATGATATCAGGCTTATGCTTGTTAACGACAGCCTCGAGCGCATCACCGTCGAGCATTGAAAACACCTCACGCTCGTCGGCCACCTGCATAGCAGGTGCATTGTCGTAACGATCACAGGCAATCACGTACTGACCAGCACGCATGGCGGCTATCACGAACTCTTTACCGAGTTCTCCTGAGCCTAATAACAGAATCTTCTTCATCTTTACTTTTGTATTTGTTTAATAATCATTTGCCATTCGGGGGTGACGGCGAGTTTACGGACACATTGGTCGATCCGCGCCATCGCGTCTTCCTGCGACATCTTCAATTCACGGGCAATCTCTTGCAGTGATTTCCGTTCTGTGCCGAAGATGCCATAATAGTGGGTCACAGCCTCTTCCTCCTCTGGTGGAAGCAGATAGAGCAGATGCTCTAAGTAATGTTCCATCTGAGGTGAGATGCTCGTGGGCTGCATGCCGATGCGAACCAGAAAGCTGTGAAGTTCACGAGTCAACTTATCTGTTGGCATACATATTATCGTAATACTTCTGGTAGTCGCCAGAGGTCACATTATCGAGCCACTCCTGATTGTCAAGATACCAGCGAACGGTCTTCTCGATACCTTCCTCGAACTGCAGGCTGGGTTCCCAACCCAGTTCCTTCTGAAGTTTCGTAGAGTCGATGGCATAACGCAGGTCGTGTCCGGCACGGTCGGTCACGAAGGTGATCAGATCCATATCCTCGCCTTCCTTGCGACCCAGCAGACGATCCACCGTCTTAATCACCACCTTGATGATATCGATGTTCTTCCACTCATTGAAGCCGCCGATGTTATAGGTATCGGCGATCTTGCCTTCATGGAAGATGACGTCAATCGCACGAGCATGATCCTCTACATACAACCAGTCGCGCACGTTCTCACCCTTGCCATAGACAGGCAACGGCTTACGATGACGGATGTTGTTGATAAACAGCGGGATCAACTTCTCAGGGAACTGATAAGGGCCATAGTTGTTTGAGCAGTTGGTTACGACCACGGGCATCCCATAGGTGTCATGATAAGCACGTACGAAGTGATCCGATGAAGCCTTGGCTGCAGAATATGGTGAGTGAGGATTATACTTCGTGGTCTCCAGGAAGAACTTATCACCGTAAGCCAGATGATGCTCTGCACTGGAAGCGGTCGTCGTGAATGGCGGCTCAATACCCTCAGGATGTGTCAGTTCGAGCGCACCATACACCTCATCGGTAGAGATATGGTAGAAACGCTTACCCTCGTATTTTTCGGGTAATGATTCCCAATAGAGCTTAGCTGCCTGCAGCAATGAGAGTGTTCCCATCACATTCGTCTTTGCGAAAGTAAAGGGGTCTTTAATCGAACGATCTACGTGGCTCTCGGCAGCCAGATGGATGATACCGTCCACCTTCTTATCCTGCATCAGCTTGTAGAAAGCATCGAAGTCACAGATATCCATCTTCACAAACTCATAGTTGGGTTTGTTCTCGATGTCCTTGAGGTTTGCCAGATTACCTGCATAGGTTAATTTGTCGAGGTTAATGATGTGGTACTCAGGGTACTTGTTCACAAACAGGCGCACCACATGACTTCCAATAAAGCCTGCGCCACCAGTAATAACGATTGTTCTTTTCATATTCTATAAACTTGTTTTATTATCTCCTAATGTAATGACTTCCAAATCCTTAAATTCCTTGCCGTCGATCGTCAGACGGATCAGCGTACGATCCTTGTGCCACCCTTGGATGCCAGCCGCACCTGGATTGATATGCAAGAGTCCCAAGGTCTTATCGTATTTCACCTTCAGGATATGTGAATGACCAGCCACGAACAACTGCGGCGGATTGGCAAAGAGCGTCGAACGCACGCTGAAATCGTAGTTGCCGGGATAGCCGCCGATATGTTTGATGAGCACATCCACATCCTCACATTTAAAGCGGTTCAACTCCCGATACATCAGCCTCAGGTCACCCCCGTCGCAGTTGCCACAGACAGCCCTAAAAGGTCTGAAGGCAGCCAGTTTCTCTGCCACCTCCACACTACCGATATCCCCGGCATGCCAGATCTCATCACAGGGTTCGAAGTAGTGCAGATACTTATCGTCCCAATATGCGTGGGTGTCGCTGAGAATACCAATCCGCTTCATATTCCGAATTTCTTTCTGATAAACTCGGCAATGAGTTTCTCAGTTTCTTCCAATCCCAGTATGCTGGCATCGATACACAGATCGTAACTCTCTGCAGCCCCCCACTTCTTGCCAGTGTAGTAGTTGTAGTACTGCGCTCTGCGACTCTCCACATGTTCTATCAGTTTACGGGCATGTTCATCATCAAGCTCTTTCACTTTCGACACCAACTGAATACGGAAGTCCATCGATGCTGTGATAAATACGTTCACCACGTTGTCGAAGTCTCTCAGCACATAGTCAGCACATCTGCCCAGAAACACGCAACTGCCCTCTTGAGCCGCCTTGCGGATGGCATCGCTCTGAAACTGGAACAGACGCTCCTGTGAGAAGTTGGAGCCATACAGGTTACCACCACTCAGGTGGGGCGTCTGCACATTCAGCAGACCACGCAGGAAGCCTTTCTTCTCGTCGTTCTGTTTGAAGAACTTCTCAGAGAATCCGCTCTCCTTCGCAGCCAGATTCAACAGCTCCCGATCATAGAACTTCGCATCGAAATCCTCTGCCAGCATCCGGCCTATCTCCTGACCACCAGCCCCTACCTGTCTGCCAACATTAATAATCATATGCTTCATTGATTCTTGAATTTATTCATATACCACATCAGCATGGGTATCGTCATGGCAAACGATCCGAAGTCACTGGCCGGCATCGAGTACCATACACCATCCAGATCCCAAATCAGTGGGAACACATACGCCATCGGCAACAGCAGGAACAGTTGACGTGACAGCGAGAGGAAGATTGACACCTTCACCTTACCGATGCTCTGGAAGAAGTGGGTAATCGTAGCCTGCGAACCGACGACGAAGAATACCAACATGTCGAGTTTGATACCTCGGGCAGACAGTTCTATCAGCGTCTCGTCAGTGGTGAAGATACGGGCGATCTCTCTGGGGAATAGCATCGACAAACCCCAACCCACCAACAGGATGGCCGTAGCACATCCGATGGCTAAGAACAAGCAGCGCAACATACGATCGTACTTCTCTGCACCGTAGTTATAGCCCACAATGGGCTGCATACCCTGACACACACCCATCACGAACATAAAGAACATCATCACCACCGAGTTTGCGATCGAATAGGCACCCACCGCCATATCACCGCCATAGTGCACGAACTGGTTGTTCATCACAATCACGATGATGCAGCTCATGACGTTCATCAGGAATGGTGAAATGCCGATAGCAATGATATTGCTGACCAACCGCTGCTTCAACCTGTAGATACCACGTTTCAGGTGCAGGATCTCCCGTTTGTCGGAGAACAGCCACAACTGCCAGCACATCGCCAGCGTCTGCGAGGTAACCGTAGCCAATGCCGCGCCCCGTATGCCCCAGCGGAACCACCACACGAACATAAACACCAACACGATGTTCATACCCACTGTAAACAGTACCGAACACATGGCGTGCTTAGGTTTGCCTGCTGCTCTGAGCACGGCATTCATGCCAAAATACATGTGGGTCATCACATTACCCAACAGGATGATGGTCATAAACTCACGAGCGTAGGGCAGCGTCACATCACTGGCACCGAAGAAATACAGGATGGGATCGAGGAACAGCAGACTGAGCACCATAAACGAGAAACCGATAATCAGGTTCAGCGTCAGGGTATTACCCAGCAGATTCTGGGCCGTCGAGTAGTCTTTCTGTCCTAACTTCACACTGATGCTGGCACTCGAGCCCACACCCACGGCAGCACCAAAGGCTGCACTCAAGTTCATGAAAGGGAACGTGATGCCGAGACCTGCAATGGCTTCCGGACCAACAATCTGACCAATCATCGCACGGTCAATGATATTATAGAGGCTCGACGCCGACATGGCCACGATGGCAGGTAGGGCATACTGCCAAAGCAGTTGTCCTACAGGCTTCGTCCCCAGTTCAAGCGCGGCTTGTTTATTATCCATTTACACCTATTTTATTTTTGACGATGCAAAGGTACATATTTTCTGCGACATGACCAAACAATCAATGGAACATTCCAAGAATTTTCCAGAAAGGTTTGGTTCACATGATTATTTTTACTACCTTTGCACCTATGAATCATAACAGATACTTATATTGGCTCATCCTATGTCTCATGCTAACAATGGTCATTCCGCAACCAGCCATAGCCCGCACGAGTCAGAATACGAAATATCCTGGTGGGAGATACTATATCTGGCGTTACACCCTCAAGGACAAACAAGGTTCCCCCTACTCCATTGAACATCCAGGACGTTTCCTCTCTCATAGAAGTATTGAGCGCAGGAAACGCCAAGGACTGAAGGTGGACTCCACCGACCTGCCCGTGAGCAACCGTTATCTGAGACTGATTGAGAAGACATCAGCAGAAACCGTCCGCGAACAAAAGAAGCGTTCTACGGAGTGGACTATCATCGGGACTTCCCGTTGGAACAACACCGTACTGGTACGCGCCAACGACACGACTTTACTCCAAAGGCTTGCTGCCCTGACTTGTATGCGCAAGGCAGAACATGTGTGGACCTCGCCTGACAGTATCCCACGGATGATCCGCCAAAAAGCCCACGACACCTTCAACCCCTGGGATAGTCTGAAGGGGGAGTTCTACGGATGCGGTAAGGAACAGATAGAGATGCTGCTCGGACAGCGGCTCCACAATATCGGTATGAAGGGCAAGGGTATGACCATTGCCATACTCGACGGCGGATTCCAGAATGCTGACGCCATCCCAGCCTTGCAGCACATCACAATTGCAGGCACAAAGGATTTCGTGTTCCCCAACAGTCCCTATTTCTTTCAGGAGACGGACCACGGTACGAAGGTGCTCTCTGCCATGGGCGCTAATGAACCACAAGTGCTGGTAGGGACGGCTCCAGATGCCCGTTATTGGCTGTTGCGCTGCGAAGACCAGCAGTCGGAACAGCCTGTAGAAGAGGATTATTGGGCCATGGCAGCAGAGTTTGCAGACTCATTGGGGGCGGATATCATCAGTTCGAGTCTGGGCTACAATGACTATGACGACTTCCCTGGTTATTACCACCAGCGCGACCTGGACGGACACACGGCTCTCATCAGTCACACTGCCTCCATGCTGGCTCAGAAAGGGATGATTCTCGTAAACTCAGCAGGAAACTCAGGTATGGGACCTTGGAAAAAGATCGCCTTTCCTGCCGATGCCGACAACATATTGACGGTGGGTGCCTTGAACATAGAGCAGAAGAACGCCCCTTTCAGTGGTGTAGGCCCCACCCAGGACGGACGGGTGAAACCAGATGTCATGGCTCTGGGCAGTCCGACCGCCCTGATCTCTGGTCGTGGTACCATCGTCAGAGACATGGGTACCTCGTTCTCGACACCTGTGGTAGCAGGACTGGTGGCTTGTCTCTGGCAGGCACTCCCGCAGAAGACAGCACTGGAGATCATCCAACTGGTTCGCCAAGCCAGCAACAACTACCAGCGTCCTGACAATATTTACGGCTATGGCATGCCCAACTTCTGGCGGGCGTATATGGTGGGAAAATTAGAAGTAAAAAGTGAGAAGTGAGAAGTTCCATACCCTGTTTGAGCTGAATCGACTGGTGCGCGAGACGATTGAATGCGAAATGCCCAATGAATATTGGGTAGAGGCCGAACTGTCGGAATGTCGCGAGTTGAGAGGACATTGTTATATGGAACTGATTGAAAAGGATGAACAAACCGCCACACCGATTGCAAAGGCATCAGCCAAGTGCTGGGCTTCGAAATGGATACTCGTCCGTCCGTATTTCGAACGCACTACTGGTCAGCGGCTTGTTGCTGGCATGAAGGTACTTTTGAAGGTCTATCCCCAATTTCATGAGGCCTTCGGATTCTCTTGGATCGTCACAGATATCGACCCCACCTACACATTGGGTGATATGGCCCGTAAGCGTCAGGAGATCATCCGCCAGTTAAAGGAAGAAGGTGTATTCGACCTACAAAAAGAACTGACACTCCCGCTCTTCTGCCAACGTATTGCCGTGATCTCCAGTGAGACGGCAGCAGGCTATGGTGACTTCTGCAACCAACTCGCCGACAACCCCTATGGCTTCCAGTTCCAGACACAGCTATTCCCTGCCATCATGCAGGGTGAAGGCGTCGAGCAGAGTATCATCAATGCGTTGGAGCGCATATATGATCAGCCATTTGATTGTGTCGTCATCATCCGAGGCGGCGGTGCCACCAGCGACATGTCGGGCTTCGACACGTTAGCATTGGCGGAGCATGTGGCCAACTTCCCTTTACCGATTATTACGGGTATCGGTCATGATCGCGACGAGAGCATCCTCGACATGGTCTCTCACACAAGGGTAAAGACACCGACGGCTGCCGCCGCCCTACTCATCGACCATCTGAAAGAGGTGCTCGACACCGTCAACAATGCGCAGAACAGCATCACCAGACTGGTTCAACAGAAGCTCTCTACACTCAGCACGCAACTATCGAGCGTTTCAGAAGCGATCCCGCGTCTCTTCTCTATTGTCAAGACGCGTCAGGAAGCAAAGATCGACGCCCTCCAGCAACGTTTGCCGATGCTGATAGAACGTCGATTCCTGGCAGAGAACCATCGCTTGCAACTGATGGAGGAGAAGCTGAAAGCCCTCGATCCTCAGTTACTGCTGAAGCGCGGCTACAGCATCACCCTGCACAAAGGCCGTGCCGTAAAAGATGCCACCACCCTGAAAGCCGGCGATGAGATCGAAACGCGTCTCGCCCAAGGCCTTATTCACTCCATCGTCAAAAGTTAATATGTTCTTCTGTCTAAAATTTAATTATTATGTCTAAAGAAACGAAATACGAAGCCGCTTTTGCGGAACTGCAGACCATCGTACGCAAGATGGAGAATGATGAACTCGACATCGACCAGATGGCGGAGGAGTTGAAACGTGCCCAGGAACTGATTAAGCTCTGCAAGGACAAACTGACGAAGACAGACGAGGAAATCAAGAAAATCCTCGCTCAGAATTGATTCATTCGTCCCAAAAACTGTCATTTTATCACTTTTATGCGCTTTTTGTTGCGTATTTACAATATTATGTGTACTTTTGCAAGCAATTCGAAACTTTAACAAGATTGAGACAATGAAAAATCTGGATTGGGCAAGTCTGTCTTTCGGTTACATGAAGACCGACTACAACGTACGTTGCTACTATCGCGACGGCAAATGGGGCGAGATCGAAGTCTGCTCCGACGAGTATCTGAATCTGCATATGGCAGCCACCTGTCTGCACTATGGTCAGGAGGCATTCGAGGGTCTGAAGGCCTATCGCTGTCCTGACGGCAAGGTGCGTATCTTCCGTGTGGACGAGAATGCCAAGCGCCTACAGAGCACCTGTCGTGGTATTATGATGCCTGAGGTGAGCACAGAGCTCTTCACAGAGATGGTGAAGAAGGTGGTTCGCCTGAATCAGGAGTGGATCCCCACTTACGAGAGTGGCGCTACCCTCTATATCCGTCCGTTGCTCATCGGTACCAGCGCTCAGGTAGGTGTGCATCCCTCTAAGGAGTACTGTTTCCTGATCTTCGTAACGCCAGTAGGTCCTTACTTCAAGGGTGGTTTCTCCAGCAATCCTTACGTGATCGTTCGCGACTATGACCGTTCGGCTCCACTCGGCACTGGTAAGTATAAGGTAGGTGGTAACTATGCCGCTTCCCTCTTTGCCAACAACCTGGCTCATGAGAAGGGTTACGCTTGCGAGTTCTATCTCGACGCCAAGGAGAAGAAATATATCGACGAGTGCGGTGCTGCCAACTTCTTCGGTATCAAGAACAACACCTATGTCACCCCTGAGTCAACCTCTATCCTGCCCTCTATCACTAACAAGTCGCTGATGCAGGTGGCCGAGGATCTGGGCATGAAGGTGGAGCGTCGCCCCATCCCTGAGGAGGAACTCGAAACTTTCGAGGAGGCAGGTGCTTGTGGCACAGCAGCCGTGATCAGTCCTATTTCTTATATCGACGACCTCGACACAGGCAAGCGCTACTCGTTTGGCGACAAGCCAGGTCCTCAGTCAAAGCGTCTGTTCGACACCCTGCGTGGCATCCAGTATGGCGAGATTGAAGACAAGCATGGTTGGACGACCGTAGTGATTGAGTAATCATGGGCTCGAATCAGTATTATAAGAACAAGGCTCTGGGGAGTCTGGAAGGCAACTGGGGCACAGCAGCCATCGCCACGCTGATCATTGCGCTCATCTCAGGTGGTGTCAGCAGTGTTGTTTCCTTGCCATTTGGCAATGATTTCACCATAGGCATGAGCATCAACAGCATCTGGTCATTGCTCTGTCTGCCTCTTCAATGGGGTTATACCGTGTTCTTCCTGAACCTTCTCCGCAGGGAAGACTTCAACTATGAGCGTCTGTTCGATGGTTACAAGGACTTTGCCCGTACTTTCCTGTTGGAGTTCCTCTATGTCATCGCTATGATGATTGGCTTCTGCCTCTTCATCATTCCTGGTATCATCATTTCCGTCGGACTGGTGATGGCTCCCTATATTCTGAAGGACGATCCACAGATCAGTGCGATGGATGCCCTGAAGAAGAGTTGGGAGATGACCAAAGGTCACAAGATGAGATTGTTCTGGTTGGGCCTCAGCTTCATTGGCTGGATGATCCTCAGTATCATGACCCTCGGTATCGGTTTCTTCTTCCTGGCTCCTTACATGGATACCACTTTTGCCCATTATTACGAAGATATTAAAGCAGCGTAAATGGGAAAAGGCAAGCTGGCGAAGTTCGCCGACATGGAAACCTATGAGAACGTGTTCCAGTACCCCTATTCGGTGGTGGAACACGTGCCTTTTGAGATGAAGGGCCACTGGCACGAGCAGTATTTCAAGAACAATCATCCCATCGTACTCGAACTCGGGTGCGGCAAGGGAGAATATACCGTGGAACTGGCGAAGCTCTACCCCGACATGAATTTCATCGGCGTGGATATTAAGGGTGCCCGTATGTGGACAGGGGCTACGCAGGCGCTGAATGAAGGACTGAAGAACGTGGCGTTCCTCCGCACGAACATCGAGATCATCGAACGGTTTTTTGCAGAAGACGAGGTACAAGAGATTTGGCTCACCTTCAGCGATCCGCAGATGAAGAACCCACGCAAGCGCCTGACATCGACCTATTTCATGGCGCGTTATCGCCAGTTCCTCGTGGATGGCGGTATCATTCACCTGAAGACCGATTCCAACTTTCTCTTCACCTATACCACCTATATGGTGGAGAAGAACCAGTTGCCTGTGCTCTTCAGGACAGAAGACCTCTATCACGATGCGCGCATCGACGAAGACACGAAGCAAATCCTCGTGATCCAAACCTACTACGAAAGCATGTGGATAGCGCGCGGACTGAACATCAAATATATGAAATGGCAACTGCCACGAATGGGCGTACTCGAAGAGCCTGAGGTGGAGATCGAACTCGATGACTATCGCTCCTATCACCGTTCCAAGCGCAGCAGCCTAGAGAAAGCGAAGTAAATAATTGGCAACGGACAACAGGACTTAAAGGACTGATAAAAAAAATCGTAAAAGTCGTGTAGTCCGTTGCAAAAAATAAGATTATGGATAAAGTATTGTTTCCTAAGATGATCCTAGACGCGCTGGCGACGGTGACGTATGCCGGCACGAAGAAGAACCTCATAGAAAGTGAGATGGTGGCTGACACCCCAGCGGTGGCTGCCCCTGCCAAGGAGGGTGACCCCTGGAAGGTGAAAGTGGTACTGACCTTCCCACGCGACACGGATCCCTTCCTGAAATCTACGGTCAAGGCAACCGAAGCCGCCATCAAATACCACTGTGGACAAGAGGTGGAGGTGACCATCGAGACGGAGTTCAAGACAGCCCCTCGTCCTGAAGTGGGACAGATGCTCCCAGATGTCAAGAATATCATTGCCGTCAGTTCAGGCAAAGGTGGTGTGGGTAAGAGTACCATCTCTGCCAACCTTGCCATCGCACTGGCCCGCTTAGGTTACAAGGTGGGACTGCTCGACACAGATATCTTCGGACCTTCCATGCCGAAGATGTTCAACGTCGAAGACGAGCGTCCTTATGCCATCAAGAAAGATGGTCGCGACCTCATCGTACCTGTCGAACAATATGGTGTGAAACTGCTCTCCATCGGTTTCTTCGTATCCCCTACCACGGCTACCCTCTGGCGAGGCGGCATGGCCACCAGTGCCTTGAAACAACTCATTGCCGATGCAGACTGGGGCGAACTCGATTATTTTATCCTCGACACACCTCCTGGAACCAGTGACATCCACCTGACCCTGCTTCAGACCCTGCCCATCACGGGTGCCGTCATCGTATCGACCCCTCAGCAGGTGGCGCTGGCTGATGCCCGCAAGGGTATCGACATGTACCGCAACGAGAAGGTGAATGTGCCCATCCTCGGACTGATCGAGAACATGGCTTGGTTCACGCCAGCCGAACTGCCTGAGAACCGTTATTATATCTTCGGCAAGGAAGGATGCAAGCAACTGGCAGAAGAGATGCAGGTACCCCTCTTGGCACAGATCCCTCTCGTACAGAGCATCTGTGACAATGGCGATGCAGGTACCCCAGCAGCCCTCAGCAGTGAGACTGCCACAGGATTGGCATTCATCAACTTAGCCCAGGCTGTGGTTACCGTTACCAATCGCCGCAACAAAGAACAGCCTGAGACGAAGATTGTAGGGATGAATTCGTAATCCAAGAACAGATAATCAGAAAAGGATCCGAGCATTAAGCTTCGGATCCTTTTTTCTTTTCTTTCATCAGCAGCCGGATGGCACGTTTCTTTCGCAGCGCCTCCAGGCGCTCCGTGGTATGTTGTTTCGCCAAACCCATCTCCACACCATAGACGATACAGGCCATGGCGAAATAGAAGATCACCAAGCCCCACAGGCACAGCAACTCGTTGGATACATCCGACAACGTGGCACCCATCGAGTTCAGACGGATATACGCCCTGATACCAAAGGTACTGGGGAAGAGCCACGACACCCCCTGCCAGTAGTTGGGGATGGACGTCTGGGGCCAGGACACACCACTGAGGAACATCAGGATCATTGAGATGAACACCATCAGCAGGATCACATTCTCACGATAGTGTACCAGACAGCAGACCGTCTGGGCAAAGAACACGCAGGCCAACAGATAAGGGATCATCAGAACCAGCAGATTCAACCAGGGCGCCATATGGATGTAGTTAAACATTCGAGGTACGACAATTACCAGATACGTACTCATGACAGCATAGATCATGAGATAGCACAACGACTTTCCACAGATGATACGGCCCACACTGGAGTAGCATTTGTTGATAGGCACGAGATCACTGTAGCGGCTCCGTTCACGCGACGTTCCTGCTGCCATACCCACACCTAGGGCCAACGTCTGTTGGATGATCAGCATCAGCACGGCAGGAATCACCGACGAACCATAACCGCCCGCAGGATTGAAGATAGACACCTCCTCCACATTGAGCGGACTCGACGAGACCAGATCGTCACGCGCGGTATAGTTGCCAGAAACACTTCGTTTGATGGCGGCACCCATCTGTGTGGTGACAGCCAGCGCCGTCTGATAAATAGCCTTATAGGTCAGCATCAGCGCCATGTCGCAATACACGCTGATGGTACTCTGTTCCATACGGTTCAGTCGCGTGGCGAAATCCTCAGGAATATAATAGATGCCCTTCACCACCTGACGACTGACGAGCGACTTGGCATCATCGAGGTCAACGGTATAGCAGGCCACCTTCACATCAGGCGAGGCATCACACATACGGATAAACTGGCGCGACAGTTGTGAGTTGGACTGATCCACCACGACCACAGGCACCTCATGAACCGTCTCGTTATTATAGATCCACGAATAGAGCAAGGGATAACCCAAGGGCACCACAATGCAGAACATCAGCACGCCCTCATCGCGAAACACATGCTTCAACTCCTGCCGCCATACGTAGGCAGCATCATCGAGCCAATTGATTATCTTACGGAATATAGACATAGTTGAGCATTGCGTTTTTAACCTTACTAAGCACAAACCACGGTGTCAGTGTGAAGGCCAACAGGGCCACCAGGTGGAACCACGCATCAACGAGCGGATAACCATTGAACACCGTAATCTGATAGAGCATATAATAATGACGCAGGGGGAAGAGCCAGGTCAGCGCCTGCAACGAGGCATCCATGCCCATCATGGGGAACGCGGATCCTGCCAGCGAGAAACTGAGCACAGCCCACAGCGAACAAATACTCATCGACATTCGGAGCGACGGCATCAGACCAAAGATAAAGATACCGAAACCGATCGAACTGAACACCTGCAGCACAATCAGCAACAGCATATCCCACATATCGCCTTCATGGGGGAAGTGCAGGATTCCGTATATATAGAACTCATAGAAGAAGATGATCGATGAGAAGATCAATGCCTGAGGCAGATACTTGCCAAGGATGGCGACTACAATGTTATTGTCGGCCATTCCCAACCACTCCTTACCACGACCGAACTTCAGTTCCATACCCAACGAATAGGCAGATATCAGGAACATGAAGAGCATGATCACACCAGGCACGAACACGGTGGAAAGATACATATTATAGTTTCCCCAGGGATTCACCACCTGATGTAGGTCGATACGGATGGGTTGCATCAGCGTCGCCATCTGCTGATTCGTCAAGCCCTTGGCACGCATCGTAGCCTGTCCTACCCCCATCGCAGCGAGGGTGGCAGTGGTTTTCAGATCCTTCATGACCATCGAACCAGCCGTCAACGAGGTCTGGCTGTAATAGTACGAGATCGTGGGGCGTCTGCTGGCGAGCAGATTGTCCGTCGTACCTTTCGGCAGGTAGAGGAAACCGTAGATCTCGTTTTCCTGCATGGCCTTGCGCGCCTCCGCCACAGAGGGATAGTGAGCCACCACCCGTGAGTTCTGGAAACCGTCGAGTTTACGGCCTAAGGCACGTGTCATGGAGGTATTGTCGAGATCAACAATACCCACAGGCATCTCCTGTGGCAGACCGTCGTCCATCAGTGAAGTGAAGAACAGCATCGCCAACAGGGGAAACACCACCATACAGTAACCGTAAATGCGATTCACATAGAGGATCTTACACTCACGCTTGGCTACTTCCCATATGTTATTGAGATACTTCAAAGTCTCTAAACTCTTAATTCTAAATTCTTACTTCTTAATTACCAATGACATACCTGGGCGCAGACCTTCCATTTTCTCCACAGGACGAGCCTTCACCTCAAAGGTCTTCAGGTCATACTGACCGTTGGCCTTGGTGGCCTTCCAGACTGCGAACGAGCCTTGATCCTTCAGATGATAGACCTTCATCTTTACGTCTTTGTTGAAGGCTGGCACGAAGACCGTAAATTCAGTACCCACGTGCATGTCGTTCAACTGATCCTCACGCACGTTGAAGGTGCCCCACATATCGTCCATCATTGCAATCGACATGATGGGAGAACCCGTACCCACCAGTTCACCGACCTTCGGATAGATATCTGTGACCTCACCCTCTTTCTGGGCAATCTGAACAGTCTCATGGATATAGGAGTTCACCTCCTGTACGGCACCTCTGGCACGACCCACCTGGGCAGAGGCAGCCAGTTTATCCTCCATACGGGCACCGTTCACGGCCATGTCATACTGACTCTGGGCAGCCTTCATCTGAGCTTCCATCGCCTTATAGTTGGCAAAGGCCTCATCACGCTTCTGGGCACTCATCACACCCTCGTCGAAGAGACGCTGCACGCGATTATACGACTTCTCTGCGATCTCAAAACCAGCCTTCGCCTGCTGTAACACGGAGAAAGCACCCTGGATCTGCTCCTTGCGGGCACCATTCTTCGCCTTCATTTCCAAGGCGGCAGCCGCACTCTCTGCACTCTGAGCCTGTTCCATCTTAGCACGCACATCAGGTGCATCCAGAATAGCGAGGGTATCACCGGCCTTCACGTAATCTCCCTCCTTCACACGGATTTCGAGGATACGTCCAGGCACCTTACTTGACACACGATACTCACTCACCTCCACTTGGCCCTGGATGATATCCGGATCACGGTCGAGGGCGATGAGCCCGATCAATGCTACGATCACCACTACTGCCGCAAATCCCATCACGGCTAGTAAAATGTTCTTATGCTGACTTTTTGCTGACATAATATCTATAAACTTTTAACTATTAATTTTCAATTATTCCAATGTACCAAGTGCCTTCTGCAGATCTACCTGCGACATCTTGACATCAATCTCGGCATCAATCTTCTGCGACTGAGCCTGGAGCCAGGCTGTCTGGGCCTCCATCACCGTGGTAGGCGTGATCACCCCCTCACTGAATCCGAGATTAGCCATGCGCAGGTTTTCGTCTGCACGCTGGATATTCTTCTGGGCCATCAACAGTTTCTTGTTGGCTTCATCCACCTTGAAGGTGGTCTGGTTCACCTGCAGCTCAATCAGCTCCCGCGCCTCGGCGAGTTCGAGATTGGCAATCGCGGTAGCCCCCTTTGAGGCACGTACCTTATACATCACGTCGCCCCAGTTCCAGATGGGCACACGCAGCGACACGCCCACATTCCAGAAACCGCGGAACTTCCGCTCAAAGCCGTTCAGCATATTAGGATTGCTGGCAGCATAGCCGCCTGTGAGCAGCAGCTGGGGCATGTTGCCTGCCTTGAGGATATTGGTGGTCTGCTTCGAGAGATCCACCGTATTCTGCAGCATCTTCAGCTCCGGACGGTTTGCCACCGCCTTATCCACCTCCAGCTTCGGCTGCAGCTCCAGCACAGCGATCTGTCCTGCCTGTTCGTCGGCAAGCGTCACCTGCTCGTCAAGCGGCAGTCCGCAGAGCTGGTTCAGCAGCATACGGGAGAGTACGAGTCCGTCGTTCACTTTTGTCAGTGTCATCTCGGCCTCGTTCACCTTCACATCCACGCTCAGGCCGTCGCTCTTCGTAGCCACACCCTCCTCGATCATCTTATAGACATCCGCATCGAATTTCTTCACCAGGTCGAGATAGCTCTGTGCCAGTTGCTGTTTATGATAGAGCGACACCACCTGCCAGTAAGCCTGATCCAGCCGATAAAGCGTGGCCTGCCTACGGGCATCCAGGGAGTTGGCAGCCAACTTCTCGTTGATGTCTGCCATCTTGTTCATGGCAATGATGCTTCCACCCATAAACAAGGGTTGGGTTAGCATCACAGAACCGACAAGCATATGACGGGTATCCGTATCGAAGGCATCGACGATCTTCTGTCCAAGACCGTTCAGCATCTTCTCTGTCACAGGGCCTACCCTGCCCATCACCTTTACGAGTGTTTCATGATGCACCATCAGGTCGGCCAGGCTTTGGGTCAGTCCTGTTCCGATCATGGTTCCCAAGTTACTGAACTCCGTTTTCTGAGTCTCACTAAGCAAAGATATCGGCTCACTGGTGTACTGATAGGTGCCGATGGCACTCACATGAGGCAGGTATTTCGTGCGTGCCGACTTCCTGAGGTTGGCAGCGACGTCCTGTTTCAACTTCGATACACTCAGTTGCTTGTTGTTACGCAAGGCCATCTGCCGGCAACTGTCGAGCGAGAGCACCCGCTGTGCCCCAGCCGGCAAGAAACCAAAAGCCATCAGCCAAAAACCAAAAGCAATCTTTTTATTCATATTACCTTATTTTCTAAAAAATCGGTGCAAAGTTAGTGTTTTTCCATGACATGGCAAAGTTTTTTGCAGTTTTATACCTTATTTATTTGGAAGTTATCAATAAAAACCTTATATTTGCGACATATTTACGACAACCTATGAATAAAGATAGCTTTCTGCATAAGGCTTTCGATCTCTATTACGACGGCTTCCGTTCCATGCGTCTGGGTAAGACGCTGTGGGCGATTATCCTGATTAAGCTGGTCATCATCTTCGCCATCCTGAAGGTGTTCTTCTTCCCCAATTTCCTGAAAGAGCACGCCCAGGGTGATGAGTCGGGCTATGTCGCAAATGAACTTGTAGAGCGAGCAAATTAAACATTAAATTTCAGATATTATGTTCAACAACCTATTATTAGACATTGATGCCGGAACCATTGACTGGTCGAGAGCGCAATTCGCCCTCACGGCAATCTATCACTGGCTCTTCGTACCCCTGACGCTCGGACTGGCCGTCATCATGGGTATCGTGGAGACCATCTATTATCGTACGAAAGAGCAGTTCTGGAAAGATGCAGCCATCTTCTGGCAGAAGCTCTTCGGTATCAACTTCGCCATGGGTGTCGCCACAGGCATCATCCTCGAGTTCGAGTTTGGTACAAACTGGTCGAACTACTCCTGGTTCGTAGGCGATATCTTCGGTGCCCCGTTGGCCGTCGAAGGTATCGTGGCCTTCTTCATGGAATCCACCTTCGTAGCCGTGATGTACTTCGGATGGAAGAAAGTGTCACCAGGCTTCCACCTCGCCTCCACCTGGCTCACAGGCCTAGGTGCCACGATCTCTGCCTGGTGGATCCTCGTCGCCAACGCCTGGATGCAGTATCCAGTAGGTTGTGCTTTCAATCCTGACACGATGCGTAATGAGATGGTGAGCTTCGCCGAGGTGGCCCTCTCGCCCTTTGCCATCAGCAAGTTCTGTCATACAGTCACTTCCTCATGGATCATCGGCGCCGTCTTCTGCGTGGGTGTGTGCAGCTGGTATATGCTGAAACGCCGTGAGCCGCGCCTGTCGATCGAGAGCATGAAGATCGGTGCTGCCGTAGGTCTGGTTGCCTCTCTGCTCGCCGCCGCCACAGGTCATAAGTCAGCCCAGGATGTGGCTGCCGTACAGCCTATGAAACTCGCAGCCATGGAGGCTCTCTATGATGGTGGCAACGGCATCGGTTTGAAGGTCATCGAAGGCATCGAGGTACCAAATGCCCTCTCCTTCATGGCCACCAACGACTTCGAGGGGTATGTGCCTGGCGTGAACGACATCCTCAACGGCTACACCAAACCTGACGGACAAGTGGAGCCCTCAGTAGAAGAGAAGATCGAACGGGGCCGACAGGCCATCGCCGCCCTCTCCGCCTATCGTCAGGCGAAGCATGAAGGGGCTGAAGACTCCACGATCAATCAGCAACTCAGCCTCCTCAACGAGAACATGCCTTATTTCGGCTACGGTTATATCCGAGACAAGTCGGAGGTGGTGCCTCCCATCGCCGTCAATTTCTGGGCCTTCCGCGTGATGGTGGGTTTGGGCGGTTTGTTCATCCTCTTCTTCGCCATCGTTCTGGCAGGTGCCTACGGCTGGCCAAAGGCCTTGTGGCGCGACCGCTCCATCACAGGACTGCCGAACTGGCATTACTGGATCGCCATCGCCCTTATCCCGTTGGCTTATATCGCCTCTGAGAGTGGCTGGCTCGTCGCCGAGTTCGGCCGTCAGCCCTGGACCATCCAGGATATGCTCCCCACGTGGGCAGCCGTCAGCGACCTCCAGTCGTCGAGTGTGATGATCACCTTCTTCCTGTTCCTCATCCTCTTCACGACGATGCTCGCCGTCGAAATCAACATCATGCTTAAACAAATCAAGAAAGGACCGCAACTATGACATACGAATTCTTACAACACTACTGGTGCTTCATCGTATCGCTGTTAGGAGCACTCCTGGTCTTCCTGCTCTTCGTACAGGGAGCCAACTCTGTCGCCAGTTCTTTAGGACAGACGGAAGAAGGCCGTCGCCTCGTCTATAACTCCACAGGACGTAAGTGGGAGTTCACCTTCACCACCCTCGTCACCTTCGGCGGTGCGTTCTTCGCCTCGTTCCCCTTGTTCTACTCCACCTCGTTCGGCGGTGCCTACTGGCTCTGGATGATCATCCTCTTCACCTTCGTGTTGCAGGCCGTCAGTTACGAGTTCCAGAACAAGATCGGCAACATCCTCGGCCCGCGCACCTTCCAGTTCTTCCTCACCCTCAACGGCATCCTCGGTCCGCTGCTCTTAGGCGGTGCCGTCGCCACCTTCTTCGAGGGTTCCAACTTCATCGTGGCGAAGGACAACCTCATCGATGCAGGGGCCATCACGCCCATCATCTCATCTTGGGCAAATGCCTCCCATGGTCTCGACGCCCTGCTCAATCCCTGGGTACTCGTCTTGGGCTTTGCCGTGGTGTTCCTCGCCCGTGTGCTGGGCATCCTCTATGTGATGAACAATGTGGCCGATGAGGGCATCCGTTCTCGTGGCACAGGACGTCTGATCGCTGCGGCTGTTCCCTTCCTCGTGCTCTTCGTGGCCTACCTCGTCCACCTGCTGCTGAAGGAAGGCTTTGCCTACAACCCAGAGACGGGCATCATCTTCATGGAGCCCTATAAGTACCTCACCAATTTCCTTGACATGTGGTATCTCACCGTCGTGCTGCTCATCGGAGTCGTACTCGTACTCTTCGGCATCGGCAAGACCATCTTCTCGAAGGGCTATGTGGGTGGCATCTGGCCAGCAGGCATCGGTACCGTCCTCACCGTCCTCGCCCTGCTGCTCTGCTGTGCGTGGAACAACACGGCCTACTATCCCTCGACAGCCGATCTGCAGTCGTCGCTCACGATCCAGAACTCCTGCTCGAGTGAGTTTACGCTGCGTACGATGTTCTGGGTGTCGCTGCTCGTGCCGTTCGTACTGGCGTATATCATCTACGCCTGGCATGCCATCGATGCCAAGAAACTGACAAAAGACGAACTCGAAAGCGACCACGCTTATTAATAAGAAAGATCCCAGCCAATCGGCTGGGATCATTTAATTTAGCAGGTCGTCGAGATAGGTGTAGAATTCCGGATCCTCACCCACGACCACTTTCAGCAGCTTGCCCTCAGGCGAGACCACCGCTTTCGTCGGGAAGCCCTCGATGCCGTACATCTGCGCCAGATCGTCCATCATGTCGTCAGGACAGCGCACCTGGAGCCAGGGCAGGTCATACTGCTCTACAGCGGTACGCCATTTCCGCTCAGAGTCCTGACAGTCAACGCCAAGGATCTCCAGATCATCCTTATACTTGGCATACACATCTTTCATGGCAGGGAAGCCTCGGATACACCACACGCACCATGACCCCCAGAAGTCGATGATCACATATTTTCCACGCAGCGACGAGAGCTTCCGCGGATTACCCTGCAGGTCGGGCAACTCAAAGTTGGGTGCCATCTCGTCATCATCGGCCTCAGCCGCTGTCGTCTGAGCCGTAACAGTCTCGTTTGTCTGAGCCTTCTGAGACTTATTCGCACAGGCGGCCATCATGGAGATTGTCACCGCCAACAAAGCAAAAGTCATAAAAATCTTTTTCATTCTTTTCATATTTCTAGTTAGCATTATATTTTTCACTCTATAACGGGATCCACATCCAGAAGACAGAGCCTTTGTCCTTGCCTTCGGATATCACACCGATGTCGCCGTGGCAGGCGTCGGTGAAGGCCTTACAGATCGAGAGACCGAGACCAGTACCCTGCACAAAGTCATCGACTTTGAAGAAGCGGTCGAAGATCTTGGTCTGAGACTCTGGTAAGATACCAGCGCCCGTATCCTCACAGTAGGCATACAAGCCCTCACGCTGCTGGCCCTCAACGGTTCTGGTCTCCATACGGTAGCCCAGTTTGATATAGCCCTGATGGGTATATTTCACGGCATTGGTCAGGAAGTTGGTGATGACCTGTGACACCCGTTCCACATCCACCTTGATCGGAAGGGTGTCGTATGGATTGTCCTTGATGAACTCCACACCTAGCTCCTGCACCCTGGGCTGCAACGACTTGAACAACTCATTAAACGTCTTGGAGAAATCGACGCTGACCGGACGGACAACCATGTGGCCCGTCTCCAGCGAGGAGGCCGTCAGGATATCGTTGATCAGGCGCAGCAGCATGTCGCAGTTGTTCTTGATAATCTGGATGACTTCCTTTTTCTCCTCCGCACCAGTCAACGACGACAGCACTTCCGAGAAGCCCACAATCGCATTGATAGGGGTACGGATCTCATGTGTCATATTTGCCAGGAACAATGTCTTCATCTCTCCTGACTCACGCGCGCGCTTCGTCTCCTTACGCAACTGATCCTGCTTGCGCATCAGGTCGTTGATGTTTCGCCACACGCCGAAGGCACCCAACAGTTTTCCTTGTTCGTCGAATTCAGGGATACAGTTGATCTGCACCCACTGATTCTCCGTGGAGCTCTGCGTCACCATCGGACGCATCTGACCCACATAGACCAGCGGTTTCTTCAGGGCCTCTGAGGGGTTCGACAGGGCCTTGACGAAATCATTTTCCTGATCCACGAAGATCTTCTGCATCTGTTGCAGATTGAACGAACGAACCACAGTGTTCAGACCATTATAGAATTCCAAGGTATCGCGTTCGAGGCTGATGCGCCAGGTCTGCATCTTCGAGGCCTCCAACATATAGCGCAGCTCGGCCTCGTAGTTCTGGATGGCCTCGTTCATCTGCTTCATCCGGGCATCATTGTCCAGCACGTTGAGGTACATGTTACGTTCCTCCGTCACGTCGTTGGCCGTCACCGAGATATACATCAGTTTGTCGTTCTCATCATAGATGGGGTGTACGCTGATTTCCAGAAACACGCGCATATTACGCTCAGGAATGATACTCAACGAGCAGGCCCAGTAGTCTTCAGGATGCACATGATCGAGCACCTCGTTGAAGGGCGTCATATCAAAGAGGTTTACCTTCGAGAAGAATTCGTCGCCCGCATCGCTGTCGAAATGACAGATCTGACGCATGATGCGGTTGGCATCCATGAGCCAGCCTTCGGGGGTATAGAACGACATACCGATGATGGAGTTCTCAAAGATCGACCTGTAGTGCTCCGACACCAGCTCCACCTCGCGTTCTTTCTGCTTGATCGCCGTCTCATCATTGATGGTGGCGATGATGTTCACCACCTTCCCGTCTTCATATTCAGCCATGGCGCGCACATACATATCGTGCCAGTCGGGCTCGCCCTGCCCCGTATAGTTGTAGTTCCAGCGATAATGGCAGTCGGCTTCCATATCGGTACCATCACTCAGGCGCTCGATGAAGGTGCGGAACCGCTCACAGTCGTCGGGATGAGTATAGGAGTAACACACCTCTATACCCACATTATTGCCGAACATCGCCTTGCCGTGAAGGTCATAGACACGGTTCTCCTTCAAGTTAAAACACATGACGTGGTTGCCGCTGATGTTGAGCGCCATCAACATGGCCTGCTGCTCGTCAAACATGATATTCATCTTCATACCTCAATGCTCAATCTTCAATTTTCCCTTTTCCTTTCAATCACAGAGGCCGTGCAAGGTATCGATACCCATACACTCGTGCCCTTACCGTAGTCGGACTGTATCTCGATGGCACCACCCATCTGCTTGGCCATCAGCTGCACAATGGGCAGGTCGAGGCCGGAGCCGATCAGTCCTCCATCCTCACGACGTGCGAAGTGTTGATCCAGTACGTGTGCCGCAACCTCTTCCGGGAACCCGTTGCCAGTATCCTCGAAGCGGATGGTCAGCTCGCCGCGATGATACTCGTAGCTCACGGTGATCGAGCCGCTGTCGGTCATCATACAGGAGATGGTGCACAGGCGCTGGATGATCATCGACACGTGACTGGCGTCGATATCGACCACCAGCCTGTTGTAAGGCTGCACGATGACGGGCTGCACGCCTGGCTTGATCGTTGAAAGGCCGTTCCGGCAATAGCCCTCGAAGGCAGAGGCGAAATCTACTGCCTCGCGCTTGTATTCCTCCATATTGGCCTCCAGCCGCGAGATATACAGGATATCGTTCACCACCAGCAGCAGCTCACCTGTGCTTTGCCTGATCTGCTCGATGAAGAAGGGCTCGTCGCCCTCGTCGTGATCGCCGGTGAAGAGTCCCGCATAGCCGATGATGTTGTTTAATGGTGTACGGATCTCATAGCTCATATTCGTGAGGAAGGCCTGTTTCAGCAGTTCCGTCTCCTGCGCCTTCTTGGTCTCCACAGCCAACCGCCGCTCCGTCTCCACCATGTCGGTGATGTCGCGGTAGGTGCCGAAGTAACGCTCCACCTCTCCCTTTTCATTCAGCATGGGCACCATGTTGAAGAGCAGCCATATCTGTCGGCCTTTCTTGTCGCGTATCTCTATCTCGATGGCCTGCACAATGCCGCGCTTCGTCAGGTGATCCATCCTGTTCAGCACGCTGTTCACCGTTCTGCGGAAGCGCATCGTGGCCAGGCGGATACAGCGCAGCTGCGACATGCGCATCCTCTTTTTCGTCTCCCGGTTGATGAGCTCGAACGTATAGGAGTGGGGATAATAGTTCACCAGCTGCACACCGCTCACACTCAGGGCGTAGTCGATGTTGGCGATATATTGCCTGATGCTGTCGGTACCCTGTTGCAGTTGCTTCAGACTGTCCTGCAGGCGATGGTAAGAGTTCACCATCTCCGAGACGTCGTGGCCCGACATATAGACGCCCTCCAGCTCACCCTGATCGTTGCGGATGGGGTTGATGGTGGATTCATAATACATCTTACCCTTCAAGCCTAACTCGTCTAACCGGTATTCGGGCGTTTCGAAGTCGTGGAAGTCGATGATGCTGCCGGTCAGCGTGTTCGTCATCTCATTCAGCGGTATCTGACTATAGAAGGGGTTGTTCTTCAGGAGGAAGCTGCCGTCGAGCACCTGTTCGCGACTGCTCACGCCAAAGGCCACACAGGCACGTTCGTTAATATCGGTCAGCACGCCGTTCTTGTCGTAGTACAGCATATCAAGCAGCGACGAGTTGAAGATCGTGTGATAACGCGCCAGCAACTCATTGATCTTCTGCTGTCGTTGATACTCCTCTGTCACATCGTGCTGAATAGCCATCAACGCGGTGGGCAGGCCGTCGTCGCCGCGGCTCATCACCGAGAAGGATATCTCATAATGTCGGCAGTCGGATTCCTTTGCCGCCCTACTCCGTACGCTCACCTTCCCCGTATCCATCTTACCTTCGCATATGGCGAAGACCATCGCACGCATCTGATCCAGGTCGTCACGATGAAAGAAAAGGGCGAAATCGGCAGGGTTGTATTCACGCTCATAGTCGCCTGCCTCCGACAGGTAACAGAAATGGCGTGTCGTAGGGTCGTAAAACCAAAGGCGCAGCTTACTGGTCTTCATGATCAGCGCCAAACGAGCCTTCTGTTTTTGATTCTCAACTTCTTGATTCATGAGATAGTCAATAGTTGTTTTAGTCTTATTAATTTTCAAATTGGTGGAGCTGGAGGGAGCCAAACTAAACTCTGCAATTCCTTGTAAAAGCATGTAAGGTCATACCTTCACTCCTTTTGTTTTTGCAAAAATAGCTCAAATTTGGCACATTTTTGTCAAGTAAGATGATTTTTTAAGTTTTATTTGCATTTGCAAGATAAAAATGAACCCTATAACTTTGCAGAAGTTCTTGGGGACGCTTGTCATTTTGAGACGAAAAAGCTATACGGTTCTATTCCGACTCATTGACATGGGACATTCTCACAAGGTGTCTAAATAGCCGTCTCTTAGGAATGCGATCTACAGGACATTTTGGAACAACATAAACAGTAGTCCTTAATAGCGGAAACCCTTTGGGGACGCTGCTTGGGTACGCTAAAAGGCTGTTGGGGACGGGGACGCAAATTCTCTGGATAGAATTATTGGGGACGCAAAAAGCAGATTAACATCCTTAAACTACGAGGGATATTTCTGAACCCTACTACCTTAACGTATTTTCAGTAAAAATACGGTCATTTCCCGTTCAAAACGCCAAAAATGTCAAGAAAATAGATTGCGAGTGGATTGACTGGAGTTTGTGTAAAACAAGAGTCCCCATACACATTATAAATAACAACTTAAAATTCAAGTAAAGATGAGTAATCAAGTAGATGTAAAATTCAGATTAAAGCAAAGGAAGTCGAAAGGATCACAATCCGGGAACCTGACTACAGAGATACTCATAACCATGAGAGTAACATATCTCTCCATGCGCCTTGAATTCTCAACAGGGTATCATATTGATGCTCTCCGTTGGGATCAGAATGCCGAGCGGGCTATTGGCCCTAATCGCGATGGCCAGTCTGCTGACGAAATTAATGGTGGCATTATGAGACTTGCCAGAAATATCAGGGATGCCGCTCGTATGTTTGAGGAAATGGAAAAGGTTCCTACATTGGATCAATTCAGAGAGACATTTGAGAAAATCAGAGCAGAAGAACAACAACATATTGCTGACAAAAAGCTCTCTCTTGAAGTGGTCAAAACGGCATCTGAGGATCAGGACAGCAGACTGTCAAAACAGGACAACATCGTGTCAAAACAAAAAATAAACAAAAATTACGAATCCAAATCTAAGACCGAAATTAAGAAATCTTTGGGGTTCTTTGAAGTATTCCATGAATTCGAAAGGTGCAATAGCCGTCTGCATAATTGGACGGAATCTACTTTTAAGAAGTACAAAACACTCCGTAACAACCTGATCGACATGCGAGACTACAAAAGAAATGCCGGTCTTAAGTTCTTTGATTTCACATTTGACTATTTCGATGAATATGGACTTCAGGATTTCATAGATTTCCTGAGAGACAACAAGAACTACATGAATTCCAGCGTGACCAAGAATCTCTCTCTGATCAAGGTTGTCATCAGATGGGCATATAGAAGAGGGTTTCACAACAACAACAAGTTTGAGACTTTTAAGCCAAAGATGAGATGTACGATTTCCCAAAGGGGAAGGCACTTCCGGTCATTAGTAACCAACGAATGAATGAATACGTTCATGAATTGTGCAAGGAAGCTAATATTAGCGAGCCTGTCAGACAGACATACTCTTAGCGACTATAAAAGATACAAGAACTCAACAATAAAAAAAGACATCGTGATGTTGAAGGTCGTACTCCTATGGGCATATATTGTAATGAAATGGACTGGGCATAACGATTATAAGGCTATGAAACCTTACATTGATGTAGCTGACGAGACAAAGGCAGAGGCCATGAAGAAGTTTGATGACTTCTAATGAATAAGCCACTCCATAAGGGCTATATGGTTTTTATAACTTTGCAGGGGTTGCCCACTGCAATAGAATTCGAAGGAATATCATTCGTTACAACGCTGCCAGCACCGATTGTTACATTGTCGCCAATGGTCACGCCAGGCAGGATGGTGACGCTGCCACCAATCCAAACATTGTTTCCGATGCGGACAGGTTCAGCCCACTCTCTACGGCTGTTGCGCTCCACAGGGTCAGTACTATGGCAGGCCGTGTAGATGCTGACATTCGGGCCTATAAAGCAGTCATCACCGATGGTGACATGGGCTTCGTCGAGTACGGTGAAGTTGAAGTTCGCGAAGAACCGTTTGCCCACACTAATCTGTTTGCCGTAGTCGCAATAGAAGGGCTGGATAATCAGAATCTCGTCATCGGCGATATGTCCCAAGAGATCTTTTAGGATCTCCCTTGCTTTCTCTTTCTCTGACGGACGCAGCAGGTTATAGTCATGAATTACCTCCTTCACTTCCGTCAGCTCTTCTATCAGCTGCGGGTCTACGGCGGAATATATTTCACCCGCCAGCATTCTCTCTTTTTCAGTCATCGTCTCGTTGCTACAATTCATAAACTTTCCAAATATATTGGCAAAGATAAGGCTGAGAGAACTTGCCGTAGCCCATTTCAGCAGGGATGTAAACCTCCCACTTGTCGCTGATGTGCATCTGCTGAATGGTCCAGCCATTCCTTGTTGGCCTGTATGTATTCTCGTTTTGCCATAAATCCTAAACTATCCTAATATTCGGTGCAAAGGTACAAAAAATATAAGATATTTGACTATCTTTGCAAAGTGAATTAAGAAGAATTATTAGAAATAATGATGAAGAAGATAGCAATTCCAACACGTGAGGATATGGTCGATGACCACTTTGGCCACTGTGCCTATTATACCGTAGTTACGCTTGATGAGCAGAATCAGATTGTGAACCAGGAACGTCTGGATTCGCCAGAAGGATGCGGATGCAAATCGAATATTGCCTCTGTCATGCAGGAAATGGGAATCACTCTGATGCTTGCTGGTAACATGGGCATGGGTGCCTATAACAAGCTGTCAGCCCACGGTATTACCTTCATCAGAGGTTGTCATGGTAAAGTGGATGATGTGCTCAGGTCTTATCAAAACGGAGAACTACAGGATTCTTTAGAATCTTGCGACCATCATGATTGTACTCACCATGAAGAGAAGCCTGTGTATGTAATTCCATCCTTTGGCAAAAAATAATAACGATAATTTAAATATGAGTACACTCACAACTGTTTTGGCAATTTTGGTAGCCTTGGAGCATCTGTACATCATGTTCCTCGAAACCATCGCGACGAATTCAAAAAGCACGTCAAGGGTGTTTGGCATCAGCATTGACCAGCTGAAAAGCAAGACCATTGCAACGCTACTGAAGAATCAAGGTGTTTATAACGGTCTGATAGCCGTTCTGCTATTGATTGCAGTCTGGCAGCAGGATTTGCTGTGGACTCGCTTATTGCTGGGCTATGTCGTGTTGGTGGCACTATATGGTAGTCTGACCAGGAAGATGGACTGTTCAAGTTTGAAAAATGCGTTTAAGCGAGCACAGAGCTAAGCTTGCTTAAGCTATATCGAGCGTGAGCATTTTGGACGAAAGTCAAAAGAGAATGAAATAAAACAAATACAATTATGAAGATAAAAGACATTTTGTTTATGGCAGCAGTAGCAACAACAACTCTGACAGGTTGCGGCAGTAAAGAAAGTAAGGTCGAGACAACCGACTTCGTGGACGATGTAAAGGTGGCACTTGCCGATAGTGGGCGCATCGACCTGAGTAAACTTCAGTGGACGAGGGAGCCTAAAGCCTTTGAGGTCAAAGGTGACACCATTGCCATCACCACCGCTCCGCATACCGACCTGTGGCAGCGCACGTACTATCACTTCCAGAACGACAATGCGCCCGTGCTGCAGATGAAGACAAAGGAGAAATTCTTCAGCTTCGTGGTGAAGACCGACTTTACGCAGAGTCATCAGCGTTTCGACCAGTGCGGCATCGTGATGTATCTCGACAGCGAGAACTGGCTGAAAGGGTCTGTGGAATACGAGAACGACGAGTTCCAGCACTTAGGCAGCGTGGCTACAAACAAGGGCTATTCCGATTGGGCTACGACAGCCATCCCCGCCGATGTCAAGACGATGTGGTATCGTTTCTCGCGCCGCGAGGATGACTACTGCGTAGAGTGCTCAACGGACGGCGAGAACTTCAGTCAGATGCGCATCTGCCACATGTATGCCGCAGCCGATGAAATCCAGTTCGGCATCTATGCTTGTTCGCCCGAGGAATCATCATTCACCGCCTTATTCTCTGACATGAAGATTACCGAGTGTGCCTGGAAAGCTCACGACGGCCAGCAGCCGGATGAAGAATAGCATCAAATTATCATTGACATTTAGAATAATTATTAATTCGTGCTTTTGGGCAAAACTAATGTTATATTGAACAATATTTTTCAAATAATTATGGACAACAAACATCTAAAACTGAATGCTAATCTTATTGTAGCCGCTCTGCAGAAACCGGCTTCGGAATTGACGAAAGCCGACATCATCGACTACATCGTTAATAACGACATCCGCATGGTGAACTTCATGTATCCCGGCGGCGACGGCAAGTTAAAGACGCTGAACTTCGTCATCAACGACCTCGACTACCTCGAGACCATCCTCACCTGTGGCGAGCGTGTCGATGGCTCCAGCCTGTTCAGCTTTATCCAGGCCGGCTCAAGTGATCTCTATGTGCTGCCCCGTTTCCGTACGGCCTTCGTCGATCCGTTTGCTGAGATACCCACCGTGTCGCTGCTCTGTTCCTATTTCGACAAGGACGGCAATCCGCTGGAGTCATCGCCCGAATACACGCTCCATAAGGCTGCCGAGGCCTTCCGCGAAGTGACGGGTATGGAGTATCAGGCGATGGGCGAACTGGAGTATTACGTCATCAGCGACGATGAAGAGGTGTTTCCTGCTCAGGACCAGCGCGGCTATCATGAGTCAGCGCCTTACGCCAAGGCCAACGAGTTCCGTACGCAGTGTATGCAGTACATCGCACAGGCTGGCGGTCAGATTAAATATGGTCACTCAGAAGTGGGCAACTTCACTATCGACGGCAAGAACTACGAACAGAACGAGATTGAATTTCTGCCCGTACCCGTAGAGCAGGCTGCCGACCAACTGATGCTAGCCAAGTGGATAATCCGCAACCTGGGCTATCAGATGGGCTACGACGTGACCTTCGCACCGAAGATTACCACTGGCAAGGCGGGCTCAGGCCTGCATATCCACATGCGGATGATGAAGGACGGCAAGAACCAGATGCTGGCCGACGGCGTGCTGTCGGAGGCTGCCCGTAAAATGATAGCAGGTATGATGGACCTTGCGCCTGCCATCACCGCCTTTGGCAACAAAAATCCTACCAGCTATTTCCGTCTTGTGCCCCATCAGGAGGCTCCTACGAACGTATGCTGGGGCGACAGGAACCGCTCTGTGCTCGTTCGCGTGCCGTTGGGTTGGGCTGCCGATGTGGACATGAGCTACAAGGCCAATCCACTGGAGAAGGAGTCGAAATACGACACGAGCATCAAGCAGACGGTAGAGATGCGCTCGCCCGACGGCTCTGCCGACCTCTATCAGCTGCTGGCTGGACTCTGCGTCGCTTGTCGTCACGGCTTCGAGATGCCCGATGCTCTTGAGGTGGCAGAGCGGACTTACGTCAATGTGAATATCCATGCTGCCGAGAATGCCGATCGTCTGGCTACGCTCGCACAGCTTCCTGATTCCTGTGTCGCTTCTGCCGACAGTCTGGAACGCCTGCGTGCTGTCTTCGAAGAACACCATGTCTTCTCGCCCGCTATGATCGACGGCATCATCGCCCAGCTACGGGCTTTCGACGATGTAACGCTTCGCAAGAACATCGAGGGTTATCCCGAGGAAATCAAAAAGCTCGTCACGAAATATTTCCATTGCGGATAACACCGCGTTCAAAGCTTTACCCCGTACTTCATAATCCGCTCCTCCATCATACCTTCGGGCATGAATCGGAGGAGCGTTTTTGTGATAGTATTCAGCATCGACTGACGGATGTAGTCCTCGCGGATGTAGAGCGACACACGGCGCTGCGAGAGATAATCACCCTCAATACGACGCACGTTCTCGCGCTGACGGTCGGTGAGGAACGGCAGGTGCATCTCAGGGATAATGGTAAAACCGCCATTCTCATCTACGATGCGGATAAGTGTCTCGATGCTGCCTGCCTCATAGACGCGGTTTCCCTTCGTCCTTGCCTTGCAAAAGCTGAAGGCACTGTCGCGCAGACATTGGGCTTCTTTCATGATCCACATTTTCTCGTGCTCTAAATTCTCTGGTTTGAACACAGGCAGTTTGCGCCAGCAGTCTT